>Ga0075125_10000902_pt1 | contig 13825 bp, 10 predicted proteins | sample AntAceMetag02UKN_FD_69810 | JGI IMG/M metagenome (GOLD analysis project Ga0075125, IMG submission 69810) | Saline lake microbial communities from Ace Lake, Antarctica - Antarctic Ace Lake Metagenome 02UKN | ecosystem: Environmental > Aquatic > Non-marine Saline and Alkaline > Saline | place... | reverse complement strand
TTTCTTTTCTTTTCTATTTATATTTTTATATTAATCTATAATCTTTCACTTTTCTATATTTATTTCTTTATTTATTACTAAATTCCTTTTTATTTTTCGACATTATAAATAAAAAAAGGCAGATTTTTTAAAAATCTGCCTTTAATTTCTTGGTTCTAAAGACTAGAATTAAGAAACTTCTGGTTCCACAACATTGATTCTTGAAATTGCATAATCATTGATAACTACAATTCCGACTTCCTCATAAATGACCCAGCCGATCCGTAATTTGCGAGGATCGTCCGCAGGCAAAACGGTAATGTCTTGTCTGATCGGAAAAGCTCCAACTGTCTCAGGTGAAGCAGTCAAAAGAACAGTAGTTGTAAGCATTCGTGAACTAACGTGAATATCACTTGTCCACAAATGTCCATACAAACCTGTGGTAATAATCTCTCTTTGAGTTGCCTCATCATAGAAATCCTTACCAAATGTTCTTATTGCCGCATACTGAAACGCGTGAACAATAATTTTAGCACAAACTAAATCATGTTGTTCGATTTGCATAAAAGCTTCATTAAGAGCAGCAGTAGTTAAAACTCCATAGTTGGTTACTGTCTGAGCAGCAAGAACAGCAGCAAGTAAAGCATTAAAGATATTTGTATCTTCTTCCTTTTGAATTGCTTCTTTGGCTTTAATCTGAGCCCTGTCCACAATATAGAACCTACGAGCTTTAATCTCACTAAGTCTTACTGTCGGATTTGCAGCAATTTCAAAAGTAGGAACTAGAACTTCTTCACCTTCCTGAATTTGATCAGGAACTGCACCTCTTCGGGAAACCACCCAAGCAATAGCAGCAACATCTCTTTCATATCTTGCCAAAGCTCCCTGGGGTAACTCCATTTATATTCTCACCAGTTTCCTGGGGACTGGACTATACCATCATCTCTTCTAATAAATTTAAAAGAGAGCCGGACGTGTTAGCACCAGAACATCTCAGTTCTGACACTCTGTTATATTTATAACAAGTCTCTACGGGGTTATTAGAAATTCCAATTTTATATTCATCAATTTTGTATATACTTCCCATTTTTTTCATAGATGTTTTCTTAACTTTATATAATTTGTCTTTTTTCATTTTCAATTTTTTATTCATTACTTGAAATTTCTTTAAACTTCCCTCGGTATTGCCATATCTTCTTAATTTTAAAAGACTTAGGTTTCACCGATATGAGTCCGGTTTATTTTATGCAATTCACATTGCAAGGTGGACAAGTTTTTTAGGTTGATCCACCATAAGAAGCTTCCTACCAACAGCTTGATATTCTAATGAACGTCTAATCGGCTCGACCATAGCTTGGGCGAGCGCGGTTCTACCTTCATCAGTTTCTAACGCTTGGGCAATAACCATTTCTTTATCCTGGTCTGTTAAACCACTTTTGGTCATAGCCATAATAATTCTCCTTTTTTTTAACTCTATTTTTAGGTATTATAAATAATAATCCTAAAATATAGCTCTTGTACTAATTAATTAAACTTATCGTCTAAGAACTACTGGGACATAATCTCCCAATGAAATAGAACCTTGAACGTCTGTACCCGGAACACCGCTTGGATATTGCTGACATGTACCAACCGCTATGGCAACTTCCTGACCTACTGTAGCTCCATCATTCCATTCTCCTGCCACTGTTCCACTTCTTGTAAGCATATCATTAACAGCAACAGTAGTTCCTTCATCATCAAATAAATCACAAGAAATCCAAAATTTTCCACCGCCATGATAAATAGTCATCTTCCCAGCAGCAGCAGTTTCATCATAGAAATCAGGTACTCTATTTTCAGTCCATCTTGTAGTACCAGCAGCGCCTCCTGCCCATCCTCCACCAGCACCAATAAGAACCTGGTCAGAATATGCGGTTGTCTGACCCTGAGTATGTCTATCAGAATCACCAGCAATACCAAGAACAGTTTCTACATTTCCTGCAAGAGGAGTTGGAATAACCTGACCAGCCCCATTAAGACTTACATTCATCCCAGCTAAAATCTCAGTGCTCCCCATCGGATACATGTCCGCCAGAACATGATATTCTACTATAAGAGCCATAATTTTTCTCCTTTATACCTAAAAAATTTATTTTTTTCCAAAACTTCTTCTTAGTTGAGTTGTCGAGTCCTCATCAGCTAATTGATTTTGTTGTTCAAGACTAAATAAACTAGCTAATTTATTTGACAAATCATCTTTAGAGTTCCTCACACTACTTGTCTCATTTATAATTACGGCTTGAGACATACCGTCCGACACAGTGTCAAGTCCTTTTTTGCTCGCAAAGATTGATTTTTCAAAATCTTTGATTTGAGCAAGCTTATAGGATTTTAATTCTTCTATCTTTTTTTGAAGCTCAGAAGCTGTAATCTTCTTTTCTTCAAGCATTCTACCAGCAACCCTAATAGCTTCAGACTCCCTATCGCCCTTGGCTATAACCGTGCCTTTATCTTTAGTCTGCTTTTCAGGAGAAAGTTCCTCTTTCCCCATCCTAGCATCATTAGCAGGAATTGAAGGATGATCAGCAGGAGATTTCGGAATATCTCCTAATGTCTCATTTTCATGTCCCATTAAAGATTCAGTTTTATTCCCTTCTGTTTTAGTCGGTTCATCAGGATCAAACTTTGGTTCGTTACCCAATGTTCCTTTATCTTGAATCGGTTGAATATCTTTATCAACAGAAACAGGAGCTTTCGGTTCCAGTTTCTTATCTCCAGCTTCAATTATTCTTTTTGCCAACCTCGATAAACCCTCCTTACTTGAACCAAAACCTCTCATATGCATAATATCAAAATCATCTTCTTCCTCTGCTTTTTTTATATTTTCTTTTTCAATAGAAGCTACTTCTGTTTTGCCTTGTCCTTTGTCTCCACCTGTATATCTGGTATCTCCTCCTGCTAAACCAACTTCATCTTCATGCCCCATAGTTGCTTTATCAGAAGGGATAACAGGCTGAGGTTTATCTTCAGGATTTAACTCAGTAGGTTCTTCTACCATTGTGGCATTATCTCTTGGAACGTTTGGTTTTTGAGCAGACGGAATTGTTTCATTTTCATGTCCCATTTTACTTCCATCTTCTCCGGCAGTATAAGAACCTATATCTGTAGAATCTTGAGCATTTTCTTGTTGAATCTCTTTTTCTCCTGTTTTTTTATTTATAGTATTAATAACAGAAGAAAGATCCATACTAATTCTTCCTGTCTTTCCTACTTTACTTTTCATTTTAGAACCTTCTTTTAAACTATATTCAGATTCGCTTATTTTTTGACCGTCAAGGCTTATTTCTACTTTATTATTTTTTTCTTCTTGTTCTTCAGTCTCTATTGTTCCATTTTCATCTGTTTCATTTTCTAGAATCTCAGCAGGTTTGGTTTCCTCAAGAACTCCTTCATCAACAGGTTCAACAGGTTTAGTTTCTTCAAAAATTTCTTCTCCTGGCTCACCTGTTTCTACAGGTCCAATTTCTCCAGGTTCTTCAATAGGAGTTTCAGGCACTTCTATTTCTTCCGAACCTGCTTCTCCCAAAGCTTCATCTACTTTTTCTCCTATTTGTTCTGCAACTTCTTTTGGAAGTTCTATTGTTACTGTTCCTTCTTCAAGTTCGAATGGATCTATATCTTCAATTGGTTCTGTTGGAGGTCCTTCGATTCCAGTTTCTTCTTCCCCTTGATTTTCCAGTTCATCTGCTAACAAATCTTCTGGAGCCGCAACTGCAATTTTTAAGGTTTCGCAAATAGATGAAGCCTCCCTCAGAGTGTATCCTGCACGAACTTGATCAGCAATACATTCTTCATCTCCAGAACAATCATGCCATGCTTCAGCAAGTTTAATTGCCAAACCATGAGTATAAATATCTGCTTGTTTTAATTGATTACAAACACAATCTACTAAATTCTGACCTTCACAAGGTCCGCTTAAAGCAAGTGCATTTTGTCCAAATCTACGAGCAAGTTTTTCCCTACACCCCTCAATTGGAAAACTCTTTCCATAAGTACCATAGGCAAGTTTATAATCTTCTAAGACAGAACCTTCTTTACTTGCTGTTTTAATTGACTTAATTGCTCCTGCTTTTACTAAGTTACCAATTACCTTAACTTTCTCCTGTAATTCCATTTTTTCAAAATTTTCTTCTTTTATTTCAGCCCTTTTAAGAGCTTCAACAAATTTTTGTTTTGCTTTTTTACAGGAAGGACAATCTATCATCGCTGTTTTAGGAATCCATGTCCATTGTCCCCAAATCTCTTTCGCCTTATTATCTGTTACATAGGAAACTTTATATCTTGTTCCTGTATCCAGACAGACATGATTACCTTCTCCCAAATCTAAGGTATTTGCTTTTCCGGTAGCAGGACTAATTGTTCCTAATTTAATCTTTTTTTCTCCAATTTTCTTTAAAGTTTCTGGAGTCAATTTAGTATAAGCAGCAACGGCAGGAGTTTCTCCTTCTGGTAGGGCGAAACCTTCTCCTTCCCCAAACTCTCCCTCTTCGTTTCCTAATTCTTCTCCTTCTCCTTCTTCTCCTTCTTCTCCCTCAGGACTTACACCTTTGTATTTTGTAAATTCTAATTCTATCTTTATATTAAACTCAGAACCACAATTTTTACATCTTGCTGTTCCTGCCACAACATCAACATCATGACTGCCACAAACAGGGCAAATAGAACCCGGAGGCAATGGTTCAAGATCTTCTTCTCCTGTTCCTTCTTCTTCTCCCATTTCAGGTTCTCCTGTGAATGTCTCAAGAGGAGCAGTATCAGCCCCGGCTCCTGGAGCCATAGGAAGACTTGCTCCAGCTCCTGGACCTTGAGAAGCTCCTCCTTGACCCCCCATTTCTCCTCCCATCATTTGAGCTTTCTTTACTATCTCTTCTCTTGCACTAGCAAGTTTCTTATTCTCTTGTTCATCAGAAGAAATCGCTGTTGCACAAGGAGATTCTTCGTTTTCTTTTTCTTTCATTTCTATATCTTCTACTGGACCTTCTATGATATTTCCAAGTTCATCAGCACTAACTTCATTTTTTCCTCCTTCTTCTATATCTATAATTAATTCTCCATTATCTCCAACTTGAACCTTAATAATAGCAGCAGCAACATCACTACCAATTTCTTGTTGTGCTAACTTTTTAAGTCCTTTCAAAAAACCTTCTTTATCAGTAACAGGAGCATCGACATCTTCAAGGGTCGCATAAATTCTATATTTACCATCTTCAGGTTTACTTAACTCTTTTATAGCAGTCTCAAAGGCATCATATTTATTTATAATTTTTTTATCTAACGTATCGACATCTCCCATTTTTATTTGTACCAGTTCATCTACCTTTGCCATAGCGGTTTTACTTCTAAGACTATAAGAAATATAATCAAAGACATCTTCTGCTTTCAAACCAAATTTTGCATTGTCGGCAACAGCAATTATCAAAGCATCAACCGTAGGAGTAATTGAAGAAGAAGCTTTTTTGCTAAAATACCTTTCTTTATTTGCTATTATTTCTCTTTCTTCTTTTTTATTAGGTAAGGCATTCATAACTGACAAAAAAGCAACTTTTGATTTTACTTTATCATTATCGCTAATCCAAGAAGCTATCTTTGCTAATTCCTTAGGTGATTTATTAAATTTAACTATAGAATCCACAATAGCTTTAGTAGCTACCTGAGTTAATGATTGTGTATATTCTTTACTAGCCCATCTTTTTAATCCTTCAGTCATGTCTATACCTTCAAGTTGTTTTTGAGTAATAATATCAATCGGACCTGTAAATCTATGAGCAAGGAGAAGTTCTCTTAATTGTTTATCTGTTATAACAGAAGTATAATCTTCGCTAAGTTTAGCGCTTACAAGTCTACTCATTTCATCCCATTGTTTTTCTGTAATCACATCTGGAGTATCATTATAATGAATTATCTCTGCCGTAACGTTTGACAGATCTAGTTGATCTTCCGTAATAGTTTCATATGAACCCTTATGAGTTTCAGGACTTTCACTTGTAGTTAAATTTTCTAAATCAGAACCTCGAGATAGTTGTTCACTTCCCTCTGTGATAGTATTATAGCTAGTATCTAATCTAGGGTGCAGTGATTCTTCTTTTTTCTCTAATTGTTTTTCTGTAATCACTTCATGATTACTTGAATCCGCTGCTGTTTTTGTATTTTTATTAGACATATTTACTCCTCTAGTTTCTTTCAAATTATCATTTTTTAAAATTAATTGTCCCGCTCTCTCAGGATCTTTTTTAATTAATTCCTGCATTTCTTCAGGAAACTCAGTAATATCTGAAACCTTTATAATTTTTTCTCCTTCTGCTTTTGTAATAAAAATTTGACCATCTATTTTACTTATTAAAATTTTTAAAGATTCTGGATCTTTTATATTAGCAGAAACTTCTGTAATAATATCTGCCATGTTTTTATCCTTTTGTTTATTTTTAAATAAAATATTTTTCAAAGAAGATACTTTATTTAACAACTTTCCACTTATACTTAAAAAATCCTTTATTTTTTTAAAAGATTTTGCAGGTTTTGTTATAGAACCAATTCCTCCAAGTTCCTGAGTATTAAATTGTCCTTCTCCTTGTCCTATTTGAGGAACAGTCCCAGTTACCCCAACTGGTTCAGAAAATGTTTGTGGTTCAAGAGTAGCATCTCCTTCTTCTGTAATTCCTGTAGGAGATGGAAGTTTTGCATAGCCCATCTCCACTAGTTCATCTGCTATTCCCTGTACGTCTGCCATTGCTTTAACTAAATCAGAAACATATTCCATAGAAACTTGTTCTTTTTGTTTTAACATACTTTGGACAACGGTTTCTAATTTAGTCATACTTTCTTTTAGATCGTTTAATTCTCTAACTCCTGCTACTTTCTTTAATTCTTCGGGAATTTCTTTTCTCTCTGAATATTTAATTAATTCATCAACTGTTTCTCTTAATGAAGCTACTTTCTTTTGTAGTTCAGGAACATGAAGAATACAACTTACTCCACATTCATGACAAGCAGGACTCACAACAAAACTATTTTCAATAAATCTCAATCCATAATTATGTTCATATATCTTTGTTCCATTATGTTTTATTATTTTTGCAGTTTTTCTTATCGAACCACACAAAGGACATTTTTCATCATCTGGAACATTAGAATCTTCATGATAAGCGCACTTAATATCTCCATAGAAATTTCTATTTTTTCTTTCTTTAATATGAGTACAATAATTTTCAGGTGTTTCGCTTTTTTTATGACAAATAGAACAACAAGAATATTCTACGCTAGTGCCCATGGATGTTCCTTTTACGTATTTCTGCTCTATAGCTCTTGCTAACCTGGGATAGGCAATTTTATCAACACGAGCTACAAGAAAAATCCCTCCTTTTTTCTTATCATACCAAGCATGGACACACTCACCTCTTGCTTTTTCCACATCATCATTTTGGTGATTAGTAAAAAGAGGAACTCCAATAAAAGTATGAGTAGATTTTTGTAATTCATCTTCTGAAAAAGCGTCTCCATTATCATTAGGTTCATCTTTTTTAATAGCAAAAATTTTCATATAGAGATGTTCTGGAAACTCTTTTGTAGCTTGTTTTAAATCGAATCCCCCTAAATCTTCATCTATAGAAAGATCGATAGAAGCTGTCTTAATTTGATTAGGAAGATTATATATCTCCCATCCTTCTGGATGATTAAGAGCTGTAATATCTATAATTGCTATTTTTTTAAAAGACATATTAATTTCCTTAATAATCTATTCCAGGAACTGGATTATCATCTTCTAATCCCATTGGAGTGTCAGAAGGAATTTCTCTTCTTCCAATCCATTTTTCCAATGCCTTATCAATAAATTTTTCCCTACTTATAGATTCAACAGCCGCAAAAACTCCTCCAGTTAACATATCAAGAGTAGCTTCTGCTGCTTTTCTTGGATCTTTATACATTTCTAAATTTTTTCGAAATATTTCTTTTCCGGAAATATTTTCTTGACTATTTTTTTTATAACTAAAAGTTTTAATTACTTTCATTTTATTTTTCATCTTTCCTAACTAATTTGACTCCACACTTAGGACATTTTCTCTCCATACAAGGTACTCCTCTTTTATGTTCAAATTCCTTACCACACTTAGGACATTCACACTTTCCTCCAGGACCAGCCTTAAGAGGACCTCCTTTTCTACCGAGGGGTTTTCCTCCTCTACCTAATTGTGCCCACTTCTTTATACTTTGTTTTAATTGACTATATTTCATTACTTTCCCTTCTTTATTATTCTAGTAAATCAATTATTTTTTGATTCTTTTAATCTATTTTTCTAACTAATTTTGTTCCACAATCCGGACAGGTTCTATACATACAAGGTTCTCCAACTATATGAGAAAATTTTTTATTACATTGAGGACATTCACATTCTCCTCCTGGTCCTGCTCTATAATGACCTGGTTCATAAGATCTCATTCTCCTACCAAATCCTCTTCCTCTACCGAATTCTTCTCTACCCAATCTTTCTCCCGCATTCTGACTAAATCTACCAAATCTCATTATTCATTTTCTCCTTCCAGATTATGTTTTCTCATTAAATTTCCTTTACATTCAGGACATTTTGTTTGAAAACAAGGAATCCCTAATTCATGTTTAAATTCTTTTTTACAAACAGGACACCAGCAATTACCTGTTATCCCAAATTTTCCTTTTATTAAATTTCGCATTCTTCTTCTAGTACTATTCTTAATTTTTCTTATTCTATTTTTCTTTTCTTTCAAAACATTCATAATTATTTTCCTCAAAATTTTGTGTTACTTTTTATTTTGCCGAAAAAAAATAAAAAATCCTCTATTTTTATTAAAGAATTACTCAATCGACTCTGATACTGAATATTACTATTTAACTTTCCTTCTTAATAGAAGAAATAGTTGACCCCCTAACATGTCTTGGTATGTTTACATTCACTAAATCTCGAAGTGTATAATTTGATACTCCTCTAGGAAAAGGAACTGCCCACTTATCTCTTAAATGACTTAAAGCTCCCATTAATGTAGAAAAATATTCTCCACTTGGAGCATATATTTTAGCTCTTGGATCACGAGGCATTTTCCTAATTCCTGCAAAAAATCTCTTTTTCAAATCTTTTGTCATAGCAGGACCAGCTACAACAAAATAATCAGAATCAGTTGTATAATCATGTCCTTCCCATCTCAAATAAGCCATTGGTCCTATATCTTTATCAAATCTTCTCTTCAACTGAATAGATCTCTGGCGATATCTTTCTTTCCAATTAATACCCCTATCTCTAATCCTCTTATAAGCAACTTTTGATAAGTTATATTTTTTATACATTATTAATTGTCCCAATTAAATATACATAACCTATATTTTGTGGCATAGTTACTACATTTATTCCTATATTTTCTGCCTTATTATTTTCTAAAAATTCAGAAGCAGTGGCATATTTGATAATTTCATTATTTCCCTCCGCTTTCTTTTTTAATTTTTTCCCTGCTTCCACTATATTTTTATAAATTATATCCGATACGGCATCTAAATGATCTTCTATTGCATCTTCTTTAAATCTCAAAATTCTCCATCCCACACTTGCTAATTTCTGATCTCTTATTCTGTCCCTCTGTGCAAAATCCTCTCTTTCATGCCATATGCTTCCATCACTTTCTATTCCTACTCCTATCTTAGGATAAGCAAAATCTATTAGAAATGGTCTTTGCTCTCCAGGAAGTTTTACAGAATATTGTCCAAATAGAGGAAAAGGAACCTTCATCTCTTGTAAAAGTTTATACATTTTCTGTTCTAATTTAGTCAATTTAATCATCTGCATAGGAGGAACTTGTTCTTCTTCTTTTTTCCCCTTCCCTCTCTTTGTTATAGCAGGTAAAGTTTGTGCTGCCATAGGTGCTCCTCCCATTCCTCCGGCCGGAGCAGCTCCTCCAGCTCCCCCAATTCCTCCCATCTCTCCAGCTCCTCCCATTCCTCCACCTCCTCCAGGCATCAATCCAGGTTCCATAGGAAGACCAGCACCTCCAGGCATCGAACCCATTCCCATAGTCCCTAACATTCCTCCTCCTGCTCCAGGAGTTATCATTCCAGCAGCAGAAGCCATTACTTGTTCCTCTCTTATTTTTTCAACTTCCGTATCATAGTCAAGTCCCAATTCTTCAAGAATACTTTGAGCAGACACTAATCCTTTATCATGTAACTGCATAAGTGATTGTATTTTATTTGTTTTATCTCTTAATTGTAAGTCATTCCAAATTAATTTAGGATAAAGATAAATAATTTCACCAGAAAGTTCTGATTCTTCCTCATTTATAAATCCTTGCATCATAGCAACAGGTAAAAATATATGTTTCTCTACCCAATCCTTGAGTTTGTTTCTCCAATTCTCTAATCTACGAATTAAAACTTCAACTCCAACCTGAGCGGAGTTTCCTTGTACAGTTATTTTCCCATTTCTCATTGTAACAAATAAATGATAAGGAACTTCAAAACAATAAACTTTTCCTTTATATTGTTCTCTTACTATTTCTTTATGATCATATCTAACACTTCTTGAATCCAAAACAGGATTTTTTCCTTTTCGTCCTTTGGAAACATAAACAACATATACAGGATGACGAGTTATAAACCGATGACCAGTTTTATTAAAATAAATTTTCTTATTTTTTTTCTTAATCTCTTTTATCATAACTGAATAACCGCACTTAAAACTAATTTCTGCAAAATCTTCAGCTAATTGATGACTAGAAGTCCAATAAGTTATATATTTCTTTTCTTTTTCTTCTCCTGAAATGTGTCCATCTCCCTTTGCCATTGCCTCAATAACAATTTCAAGACATTCTGGCACAAGATTCTTAATAAAAGGAGTTAATTTCTTATAACATGCATGTCCACCATAATTTTCTTTTAAATGTTTTGACAATTCAGGATTATAAACCTGAAAACCGTTATGAGTGACGTGATGAGTATGAAAAGAACGGTTAAATAAATTTTCTATTTGTTTATATGCCTTACCGTTTTTAGACTGATGAATACTAGTAGTTAATTGATTAATTCTATTTTTTCTCTTTTCGGCAGCAGTGCATCCTTCTGAAACATAAAAACCAACTAATTCACAATAATCATAAATTGATAATTCTGTATCTCCTATCTTTACTTTTTTAGTGTAGTTCCCGGAAAAACCCTCTACTCTACCAATAAATCTAGATCTTCTTTTTATATCTTTTGCTTCAGTAAATTCATATTTGTTATGATCTCTCTTTTGAGTATACATTTTATGATTTGGAGTTACTCTAACATCTATTCTTGTAGTCTGAAAATGAATTAGATCTCCCTCATAATCATATACATATTTTTGACTATAAGGATGATATTCTACTTCTCTAGTTGTTGGATTATAACAAGCAATTTTATCAATTTCATTTATTTCATTATATCTTTTAAAACCTGAATTAGTTAAAGTTAAAGTATCTTCATCCATACAATTATACCCGGCTGCCTCGCCGTTCAAGATAGCTTGATTTAACATCAGCCCGTCTAACATCTCTTTTCCTACATATTCCAGTTCCTGAGTAATATTGTGGATCTTCCCAGTATTCCCCTGAACAGTAATCCTGCCATTTCTTCTTGTTACGATCCATGTATTAGGAACTTTTACACAATAAACTTTCCCTTCGTAATCTGCTCTCTTAATATGTTGTTTTCTAATATTATATTTTACATGTCGTCTTCCCTCGGACCAAAACAAAATATAAGATGTTCTTATATTTTGTTTCTCAGATTTCTCTATATTCAGAATAGTAAAATAACCTAATTTCAAACAAATTTCAGAAAAATCATCAGATAATGTTCTAGACGTAGTAGTATATTTATATCTAGGCTGTAAACCATCATATCTTATATTCCCATCTCCAGCCATCATAGCATCATATAGGATTTTTAATTTATCTTTTGGAAGGTTTTTAATCCATCTTGGAATTTTTTTATTCCAGCAATGAGAACCAAACTCCTTAGCAAAATATTCTCCGATTTCAGAACTATTTATTGTCATAGAAGAACAAACTTGTGTATATCTTTTATCTTTATGTTCCGAATATCTTGGACAAACTTTATTAATCAATTTTTTCATAGAGTTATAAATAGGACTTTCTTCTCTTTGGCTAAAAGTAGAACCTCGAATAAGTTTATTTTCTAAACTAATATGTTTATGTTCTTTCGCTCCACCTTCAGTTATATAATAACCTATAAGTTCAAGATATTCATCAAGAGTTAAATGAGAAAGAGAAGAATGTGAATAGGGTAAAACAGAAGGAATTATCCCCCTCCAATTTACAGTTGAAATAAATTTATCATTATGTTTAACTTCCTGAGAATAAATTTCTTTCATAACTCCATTACGTTCTACAAGCATTCTGTGATTTGGAGTAACGTTAATATCAACAGAATGCGCCTTGAAATGATACATCTTCAATCTATCAGTAGATTTAAAATCATATTCATGATATTCTTGAACTTGTTGAAACTGCACTTCTTTAAACTGAGTATTATATGTACCAACAATTTCATTCTCATCAATTTCATAAAATCTTTTCCAGCCATGAATTGTTAATATTTCAGTATCTGCGGCATGACAAGCTCCCACCCAGTCGAAGTCTATCGCATGATGAGTAACAATAGTTAAATTAGGATCATTTGCTACTGCTGATAATTGATTGACAATATCTTGTAAATCTGCTTCGGTAGCAGGACGTTCTTTCTCTCCAACCTTAACAACTCTAACAGGAACTATGAGTCTTTCAGCAACTATCCAGTTGGCAGTCATTATCTTTGTCTTATATGCAAGCATAGTAAATAAACGTTGTAACATAGAATTTCCAAAAGTACCATAAGGACTTGCATTATGTTTTATGTGACTAACAGATCTGGAAGAAAGTGGAATCGGTTGTCCCGAAGAAACAAGAGCTATTAATTCATCTGGTAAATTGTCATAAAGTTTTCTTGGTTCTCTTCTAGTAATAAGCATTTTTAATTCCTCATCAGGAACTAAATAATATTCTGGCTCAGATGCAAGTGGATTGCTCTTAACTTCCATATAGTCAGGATTCATTACTTTAACTGATTTAAAGGTTCCATCTTCATGCCTACATCTTTCTCCTTCCGAAGTAATTCCTCGTCCGCCACATTTGGGACAAGAAATTTCTAAGAATGGAAAAACATCTCCTAAAAGAAAATATTCATGACTGATATAATTTAATTTCTCAGATAATTCTAACTTATCAGCAAGTTTCTCATAATATTTTAAAACCTTTTTGCTCTTACATTCTAATTTAAAATTATTCATAGAAAAATTAGAATAAAAATCTACTCCGGCAGCTACCTTCGGCTCATTTGAATTATGGACAACACATCTATTCACACAGTAACTATGTACATCTTTTAGTTCTAGATCAAAAACTTCTCCTTCATAAAACTCTCTCTCAATACCACACACTGCTCTATATAATTTATCTCCAAGATAAAGATATTCTCTATATTTTGTATGATGAGTTTCAAGACAAATATTCTTATTTACAGAATATTTCAATAGATTACTTGTTACCAATGAATGCCGAGATATTCTTATATTATAATTATATATTTTTTTACTTGATAATTTATTATTAGGAATTCTTCTAATTTCTGGTTTTGTTTTATAAATAGAAAATGTAAATCCAAGTTTTTCTAGAATAAAAGGAATCTGTGATGCCAAAATATCAGAAGCAGTTATAATTTGACAACCATGATGAGGATCAATACAACCATCTCCATCTATATAACCTG
>Ga0075125_10000899_pt1 | contig 13848 bp, 23 predicted proteins | sample AntAceMetag02UKN_FD_69810 | JGI IMG/M metagenome (GOLD analysis project Ga0075125, IMG submission 69810) | Saline lake microbial communities from Ace Lake, Antarctica - Antarctic Ace Lake Metagenome 02UKN | ecosystem: Environmental > Aquatic > Non-marine Saline and Alkaline > Saline | place... | reverse complement strand
CACAGTTAGAGCCATATAGGCGAAAAACGACAAACGGCCCGCAGAAGCGCATATAAGCTCCTGCGGGCCGGTTACATATGGCGCGCCAGGGGCGTCTGGTCGTTGGCGTAGTCGATCTCGACGGCGTCGATCCAGGCGCGGGCCTCGGGCTCGTGTTTGAACGTCCTTCGTTGGCGCGTGTAGCCGTGGTTGACCTCAGCGCGGAACGTCCCCTGGGCCGTTGGCCGGATGATGCCGCGGTTGTAACGGATGGGGTTATTTCTGGAACCGGAGATAGTCGTGCCACGTGGAGGGCGATACGCCGGCGGCACGTGCCGCTTCACTCATCACGGGAAACCTTTCCTCGCGTTTTTCCCGGATTCGTAAGCCTATGGCTTTTTGTGGTTTGCGGACTACCATCGCCAACTATTTACGTCACAGCCTGAAGATTACGCTTGACATCCTTCGGGACGTGATGTAAACTCTCCCCTGTTGCGCGAGCCCGCCGGGACCTGGAAATCACAGCGGGCTCGCCGAAACGGGATCGCGAACGTGGGAGTATGCCGATGGCTTCGAGCTATTTGAACCCGATTGCCGGCAATCCCACGGCCGGCGATCCCAGTCCCGCCCAGCGTTCGCGTTGGGCGGGACTTTTTTTGTGCACAGAAAGTATGCCACAGGAAATGGACTGCGTCAAGGCGTTTCTGAAAGTCGTGTCCACCAGAACGCGGAGGTGCTGGACGGATGATCGAGAAATCGTTTGAGGCCGAGATCGTTGAGTCGCTGGTGGATGGCGTGGACATGCGCGGCGTGATCGGTTCACGCGAGAAACACAAGCAGATTGCGCGGCGCTTAGGCGTTTCTGCGACAACGCTTTACGACTTGGCAAGCGACACGGGCTGACCATTGTTTTTTGGACAAGGGTCTGGACAGGACACCGGAAGGAGAGCGAACGATGGACGAGGAGAGAAGCGGCGCGGCGGCGCCCAGCCCGGCTTCAGCCGAGCTTGAGAACATACGCGTGAAGGTCACGCTGACAGTCGTTCGGGGCAGGTGGTCGGATCAGAAGCTGATCGGTGAACGGCACGAGTCATTCCACGGGCTGATGGCGCCTGATGAGGTCCCGGCGCGTGTGGAGCGGATGTGGGATGAGACGCGCGCGGACGTGATGGATCGTTTCAAGAGGTTGGACACGACGGGTGTGGGGGCAATGGGGCATGTCTGAGGCGATTGCCGAGAAAACGCGACTATACACCGGTCGTGCAACCACTGGTGAGGCCATATCGGCAAGGCGGACGATTCGTTTGCGGTGTCTGGACTGCGCCGAGACAGAAACCTTGGTCGGTAGCTGTGAGTTCGGCCCCGATTCTCATGAGCCGTGCCCACTTTGGTTTTGCAGGCGCGGCCCAACAGTGACGAAAGCGCACAAGGGCTCACCCCTCAAGGCCATCCGAGCCTACTGCCTCTGGTGCATGAACGGGAACGCGAAGCTCGTTCGGGAGTGTGACCAGGAGGCCACGTGCGTGCTGTGGCCATATCGATTCGGGAAACGCCCCAAGCCGCCCGAGGAGGGGAGATCATGAGACTACTAACGCTCAAAGAAGCCGCCGAGCGGTTGAATGTGCCGCTGGACGGCATTCGGAAGATGGTCGGCAAGCGACTGCTGCGGATCCAGGAGACCGCGCTCGATCGATTCGTCCTCAGCCGAACGACGCCGTCGATTAAGGATTGACGCCATGACACAAACTCTGACTCACACGGCGATGCAGACCGCGCGGATGTGCCTGCGGCGATACCACTACCGCTACGGGCTGCGCCTGGCGAAGGACCGGAGTTTCAAGGCGCTGCGCATGGGCGGCGCGGTTCACGAGGGGCTCGCAGCCTGGAGCCAGGGCAACGCGCGGTTCGTGGAGATCGCCACCACCGGCTATGACATCGAGCCGCCGTGGGCGGATCCGCACGAGTGGGCGGTCGAGCGCGAGATCGTGGCGCGCCTGCTCCAGGGCTACGCCTGGTACTACGCCGACGATCCGCTGGAGTACGTCGAGGTCGAGCAGCGGTTTGAGATGCCGTTGGTCAACCCGGACACCAACGCGGAGAGTCGGACGTTTCACCTGGCCGGGCGGCGTGACGGGATTGTCCGGTGGGGGGCCGCCCGGCTGATGGTGCTCGAACGCAAGACCACAGGCGACGACATCAGCCCGGATTCGGATTACTGGCGTCGGCTGCGCATCGATCCGCAGATTTCGCTCTACGCGTTGAGCGCGCGGCATGACGGGCACGACGTCGCCGGCGTGCTGTACGACGTGCTGCGCAAGCCCACCATCGCGCCGCGGCAGGTCCGGGAGCTCGACGAGAACGGGCTGAAGGTCGTGGTCGACGACGAGACGGGCGAGCGCATGATGAAAAAGGACGGCACGCCACGCCAGAGCGCCGGGCCGGGCCTGACGTTGCTGTCGCGAGTCGAGACCGCCGCGGAGTTCGGCGAACGCCTGGCCGCCGACATCGAGCAACGGCCCGAGCACTACTTCCAGCGCCGCGAGATCCCGTTGCTCGAGGACCACATGGCCGAGTTCCAGGCCGAGGTCTGGCAGCAGTCGAAGCTGCTCATCGAATGCCGCAATCGCGGCCTGTGGTTTCGGACAGTCAGCAGAACGACGTGCGGCTTCTGCGACTTCCGGGACCTCTGCCTCCAGAGCATCGCCGTTGATGAAGATCATGTGCCGGCCGGGTTCGTGCGGCTGGACGACGCCCACCCAGAGTTGAGAGAGGAGGACGAATCGTGAGTGAGCACACGCCGGGGCCATGGTTGTGGCTAAACGAGGATGATGCGCGCCATGTTGCGCGCGACCGCAAGGAGATTAACGCATGAGCACAGCAACCGGAAGGAAGCCGCCGCCGCCGCGCAGGGCGGCGCCGCGCGCGCCCGCGAGGCGCGAGGTGACGTTCGAGAAGGCGCCGCCGGCCGAGTCGCAACGCATCGGCGTTTATGGGCCCGGCGGCATCGGCAAGACCAGTCTGGCCGCGGCCGCGCCCGGGCCGGTGGTGTTTTTCGACATGGACGACAGCCTGGGTGTGCTTGGTCTCGACGCTCAGCGCGTGCCCGGCGTCGAGAGTTGGAACGATCTGCGCCGCGCGCTGCAGGGCGGCGGATGGGACAAGATCCGGACCATCGTGATCGACAGTGCGACGCGCGCCGAGGAGCTCGCCGTTGCCTGGACCTGCAGGAACGTGCCGAACGACAAGGGCCAGACCGTTCAGCGGGTCGAGGACTACGGCTACGGCAAGGGCTACGTTCACGTTTACGACACGGTCATGACGCTGGTCGGCGATTTGGATCAACACGTTCGCGCGGGCCGCAACGTGATTCTGGTGATGCACGACTGCACCGCCAACGTGCCCAACCCGGCCGGCGAGGACTACATCCGCTATGAGCCGCGCCTCCAGTCGCCCAGCTCCGGCAAGGCGTCGATTCGACTGCGCGTGCGCGAGTGGCTCGACCATCTGCTGTTCGTCGGCTATGACGTGGCCGTGCAGAAAGGCAAGGGGCAGGGCCGCGGCACGCGGACGATCTATCCGGTCGAGACGCCGGCTTGCATGGCGAAATCGAGGCTCATCGATGAACCGATTCCATTCGAGCGTGGCAGCGCCGACGTGTGGGACGCGCTGTTCCAGACCAAAGAGGAGAAATGATCATGCCGCTTGCAAATCGCGCCGGGCGTTTTCGCGCCCAGGTCCTGGACCAGGGCTTTTCCGAAACTGGGCCGAACAAACTGGTGACGTTCATCCCGCGTTTTCGTCTGATCGAGGAGGCAGCGGACGACGAGTGGCGGGACGTGAGCGAGGAGGCGATGGAGATCACGGCATACGTCTACCTCGAGCGCCGCGACCACGCCGTCAACGACGTGGCGCTGAAGCAGCTTATCGAGGCGTTCGGCTGGGACGGGCGCGATGCGTTCTGGCTTGAAGACCAACGGCCGTTGATCGACTGCCAGGTGACGCTCGATTTTGAGGAATACCAGGGCCGACGGCGGCTGAAGGTCCAGTGGATCAACGCCTTCGACAGCGAGCCGACAGGCATTCAGCACAGCACCGAGGATCAGCGCAAGCAGATCCGCGCGCGCCTGGGCGCGAAGCTGCGGGGCATGGCGGGCGGGGCGCCGGCGGCCAAACCAGCCGCGAGGCCGCAAACGGCAACACCGGCGACAGCGCCGCCGGCCCCTGCTCGCGCGCCCGCGCCGCCCACCGCCCCTCAGCCTCAGCCCGACGGCGAGGCCAGGCCGTCGACCATGAACGAAGCCTGGGACGTTTTTTATTCCAAAGCACAAAAACTCAAGCTCCAGGAAAAGCAAATCGGGGACTGCTGGTATCGCGCAATCGAGCGAGTGAGCGGCGGCCAGGATGCTACGAAAGTCACGCCCGAACAGTGGGCGGCGATCGCCATGAAGGGGCCGGAACTGCCGTTCTGAGGAGTTTACGCATGGGACTGATGAGTTGGCTGTTGGGCAAAAAGCAGAGCCGCGAGTTCACGCCGGCTCGGCGGCGCCGGCAGCGGGCGCGACGGACTCGGAATCGCCGGCGGCGAGATCTGGTCAAGGCGCAGCACAAACGGCTGCGCCGCAATGGCCGGGATCACGCGGGGAGGAAACCGTGAAGGGAATTGACGACGTCGTTCTAGATGTGAACCGAATTCTAAAGCGGCTGGAGGGTGACAGCAAAAAGTCGCCCACCGTCAGGTGGGCGGCGCACTTCATCGCTGCCGTGCCAAGCCAGACGGAATTGGGTTTGTGTGGCTGCATAAGCGCGTTGGTTCGCCAGATCGAAGACCTGGAGCTGGCGTGTGAGTGTAACGCCGGCAGACGGCAACAGCCGCCAGTGGAGGGCGGGCGGTGATTCTCCGCCATTACCAACGCCAGGCCGTGGACCAGGTGAGGGCCGTCATCGACAGGCGGCCCATCCTGGCCGCGCCCACGGGGAGCGGTAAAACTTTCATGGCCGTCGCGTTGGTGAACGAACTGAACCTGCCCACGCTCTGGCTGGCGCATCGCAAGGAGTTGATCGACCAGGCGGCCGACCATCTCCGCGAGCTCGGCCTGTGGGCGGGGAGGATTCAGGCGGGCTACGCGACCGCGCCGCTCGCGGGCGTCCAGGTCGCCAGCGTCCAGACGCTCGTTCGGCGCGCCATGCCGCGCGTGGGGCTGATTGTGATTGATGAATGCCATCACTGCACATCGACCTCTTACGGGAAAATCCTCGAACACTACCCCGAGACTCCTGCCGTCGGGCTGACGGCCACGCCGTTTCGGCTCGACGGCCGGGGGCTCGGGGACGTGTTCGGCGAGATCGTGATCGCCGCGTACACGGACGATCTCTGCGAGGCGGGCTACCTCCACGCGCCGCGGGTGTTCGCCGGGCAAGCGCCGGATTTGCGTGGCGCGAAGATGAAGATGGGCGACTATTCGCTCAAGGACCTGGCCGAGCGCACGAACCGTAGCGAGCTGACAGGCGACATCGTCGCGATGTGGAAGGCAAAGTCCGCCGGGCGGCGGACGGTGGTGTTCGCCGTGAACGTGAAGCACAGCCGGCAGATCGTGAGTGAGTTTCAGGCGGCCGGGATCGCCGCCGAACATCTCGACGGCAAGACGCCGCGCGTCGAGCGCGAGGGCGTGCTCGACCGGCTACGCACGGGCCGAACCCAGGTCGTGAGCAACTGCATGGTGCTGACTGAGGGATGGGATTTGCCCGCGCTCGAGACGGCCGTGATCGCGCGGCCGACCGCCAGTCTGAATCTTCATCTCCAGATGATCGGTCGAATCATGCGCGCGTGCGAGGGGAAAAATGGAGCGATGGTACTCGATCACGCCGGCAATCACCACGTCCACGGTCTGGTGACGCGGCGTATCGCGTACAGCCTGGACGGGAAAGTCGCCGGTGAGAGCGATCCGCTGGGCCTGCGGCGCTGCCGCGCGTGCCTGCTGCTGTTTTCGCCGAGCCTGGACTGCTGTCCGGACTGCGGCTGGAAACCCGAGGCCGCGCCGGGCCGTGAGCTGCCGACCACGTCGCCCGAGGGGCTGGCCGAGTTTGCGGAGGACTTCGCGTACCGCGCCGAGGTGTGGCGGCTGATCGAGGCCGAACGCGAGGCCATGGGGTTCAAGCCGGGCTGGAGCCTGTACCGATTCCAGGAGCGATTCGGCGAGTGGCCGACCGCGGTGGACGGCGAGCTGGTGGACACCGCGCACGCCACACGCGACCAGAAGCGCGCGGTGTATTTTGATCTGGTGCAACGCGCGAGCGAACACGGATACAAGCCCGGATGGGCCGCGCATAAATACCGCGATCGGTTCGGCGTCTGGCCGCGCGGTTTCGTAACCGACGTGAAGCGCGAACGGATCAAAGCGAGGTGGCGGGCGTGATGAAAGCGAAACAAATTGTACGCAAGACGTCCAATGAGGCGCTTATCAAGGGCACGCAATATCTTGCGAGCCTATATCCGTCCGGAAACGAATTGGCAGCCGCAACGCTGGACGAAATGGCGCTTCGTCTAGCGCAGGCTGCGCGTGAGTTGCGTAACGCCGAGGACCTAATACTGCAGATGGACGGGGGGTGGGCCCACCGTGTTACGCAACGTTACGCTGACATGGAAAAGTTCCTACTACGCGAAATGCGACCGGATTAGAGCGAGGTGGAGGGCGTGATGAAACGAAGATATTCGCTGGTGTGTGTCGGATATGTGGGGGCCAACGAGTTTGATTGGCGTCGTCAGATGATGGCCATGCGAAAATTAGTCGAACACCATGGCACCATTTTGACGGTGGACGCTGGGAAAATGCTCGGAATCGCTCAGTACGCCGCTGACATGGAAGACGCCCTACGAGAGGCGGCGGCCTGGTTTGAGCAATGGTGTGCGCACGGCGGCGCCGGCACTGGAACGGCTGCCACGATTCGGAACAGATTGCAGCGCTTGCTGCCAAAACCATGACAGAAAAACAACTTCAAAACGCCATTCTCCGCGAGTTTGGGACACGGCCGGAGCTTCGCCTGTGGCGGGCGAACGCCGGCGTGGGCGTGGCGGGCGACGTGGGGCGAATCATGATGCTGTGCAAGCGCGCGGGAATATCTGCGCGCGTCGTGAGTTTCGGCGTGCCCGGTCAGGCGGATCTCACCGGAGTCGTATCCGGCGGCCTGCGCCTGGAGATCGAGGTGAAGGCGCCTCGGGGACGGCAGACGGCGGACCAAATCAACTATCAAACGATGATCAGGCGGCTCGGCGGCATATACGTCCTGGCGCGGGATGCCGAGGACGTCCGCCGAGCCCTGGACGAAGGGAGGTGAGACCATGGAACACCTGTACGGATTGTCGGCGAAAATCGACGCGCCGATGATGGCGCCAACGCAGATCGTCGAGATGGCGGAGAAGGTCCGCTCACAGTATCACGCGGACCGGCTCCAGGACGCGCGCATCGCGTATGTCATCATCCCCGGCTCGGAACGCCAGTCGGGCCGCGTCAGCCTGGGCAAGTCGAAGGCGCTCGGCAAGGTCGATGCGTTGTTGAGCGCGCACGATTTCGTGATCACGCTGAACTGGTACGCGTGGCAGGAATTGGACGACCGCGAACGCCGGGCTCTGCTGGACCACGAGCTGACGCATTGTGATCCGAAGCTCGACGCCGAGGGCGACCCGGCCGGCTGGCAGATTCGCCACCACGACGTTGAGGACTTCACCGAGGTCGTCAATCGCCGCGGCCTGTGGACCGGCGACCTGGAGGCCCTGGCGCCGGTCATGGTGCGCAAGCACAAGCAAGCGCAGGCGCAACAGAAAAAACTACCGTTCAAACCTCAGCGCGAAGCCGCCGCGGCGGCGGCGTCGTAGGACGATGTCGTACACAGAATTTTTTGGGAGCGACGGAGATGGCGACGAGAACACCACCACCACGCGACGGCCGCGGCGGCGGGCGAGGAAGGCCCGGCGGCGGCCGTAGCGGACGCAACACCGGCGGCTGCACTCGGGGCGGTCCCGGCGGCGGTCGCGGCGGTGGAAAAGGCGGTGGAAAAGGGAGGTCGGAATAGCGTGTACCAGATGCGGCCGGTCTCTCGGGCCGGCCGCATCGCGGAGAACGACATGGACAAGAAACCGATTCGCGGCGGCCAGGGCCACAGCGCAGCGGACGTCGAGTTCAGCGCGGTGGTGTGTGCGGCGTGCCTGGTGGCGCTGGGCGTGATTTGGTTTACCGCGGCGATAGTGCAGGCGCTGACATGACAGCCGGGGCAGGGGGGCGCCGGCCCCGTGCCTAGATGTGAACGGAGAGAGGCATGACCGACAAGCGGCGGCAACGAGACAATGCGATCGCGCGGCTGTGGACGACGGTGAGATGGGCAATTCGCAAACTGGACGCGACGTGCGTGACGGCGGTCGACGTGGCGGAAATCGCGGCAGAGCTGCGCGGCGCGCTGGCCGAACTGGAAGGAAGCGAAGCGTGAAGCAGAACGCACTCACACTGAACACGATCCACTGCGGCGACTGCCTGGACTGGCTGCCGACGCTGCCGGATAACAGCGTTGACCTAATCGCGACCGACCCGCCATACGGGCATGGGTTATTTGAATGGGACAAGCCACCTGATGTTCCAGGACTCGGGGCCGAGTTCGCGCGGATCGTGACACCGGCTGGTTTTGTCGCGGTGTTCGGCACGATGCCGTATATGTTTGATTGGCACGCCGGGCTCGTCACGTCCGGATGGGATTTCTTAGAACACGTCGCGTGGATCAAGCGGAATAGCACGCCGCTATGCCGGTTGTTCCGGAGCCACGAGTCAATCCTAATCTACGGGCGCAAGGGGCGGAAATTCTATCAGATGAAAGGGCCATACGAAGACGTCAAGTTCCCGGGCATTCTCGTGGACGCCTACACAGTAGGATCGCTCCAACGATACGTCGCTGCGCTCCACGCGCGTCTCAACGGCAAGAGCCACAATCTGACTCGCATATCACGCGCTCGCATATCACGCGAATTTAGCAATGCGTATGGCTCTAATGGCCGCAAGTTTAGCGCCCATAGGACGACCATGAGCGCGACTGCCACTGGAGCGCGCACCGTGTCCTATTCCAACGTCTGGTCGTTCCTGCCGCCAGGGGCGGCTAAGCGCAAGCAACACCACCACCCGACACAGAAGCCGCTTGAGATCATGCGTCGGCTCGTGACAATGCTCACGCCGGCAGAGACGCCAACTCTCGTATGCGACCCGTTTTGCGGATCGGGCACGACGTGCGTAGCCGCTGCAATCGAGGGCCGACGCTACCTGGGCTGCGAGCTCAACCCCGAATACGTCGCCATAGCCGAAAACCGCATCAAGGCCAAGTGCTCGTTGCCGCTGTTTGATAAGACGGACAATGACACATGACAGCCAAGCCCGCCGGAGTCGGCGCGTCCACCGCGCCGGAGGTCCATGCCCTCGTATCCGCTCCGGCGGGCCATTGCGGATAGGAAGACTAGCGGAGAACTTAGTTAAGGGCGAGACCTATGAGCACAACGCTACCACCGTTTGAGCCAACGCTCACATGGCTACGCGAGGCGTTGAAAGCCATGGGGCAGGCCGAACTTGCGGACAAGGTATCGAGCACGTGGTGTTGGCCTGAGATTGCGAGGGCCGCTACGGACTGGCCGGCCGACGTGGTGGACAGGCTGACGGTGGCGCTTGTGGCTAGCGGCGAACCTGACGTTTGCCTGCGCTACTGCTGTCGCGTACAGGACCGGGACGAGGTATGGCGTGTGATCGTGAAAAGAGGGGAAGTAAGGCCCTGCCTGGACTACTGCCGTTACGTCAAGGACCGGCCCGAAATGCAACGTGTGATCGTGGACAGTGGGAACCCTTGGCCCTGCCTGGACTACTGCCGTTACGTCAAGGACCGGCCCGAAATGCAACGTGTGATCGTGGACAGTGGGAACGCGCAGGCTTGCCTGCGCTACTGCTGTCGCGTACAGTACCGGCCCGAAATGCGGGCAGTGTGGGAGGGGGAGTCCGCGTGATGCCGCGAGAACTTGATGGGCCGATACGCCCGCTGGACCGAACGGCGAACCGCAGACGTCGACGCGCGCGATGCGGCACGAGCGAGAACATGGCGCGTAACCCGGAGCGGCCGACCATCGCAGCCGTGCAGAAACGGCTCGGATTGACGCCGCAAAAACTTAAGGAGGCGAACGATGGCAGACGAACGCGACACAACGATGCTGGCGCCGGAGTTCACACGGCCCGTCGCCGCGCCCGCGCCAGTGGCTGACGCGCCGGCGCTCGGGGCGGCCGAGAACGCGGGGCCGCACAGGGTGTGTCCGGAGTGCGGCCAGAGGTGCAAGTCGCCGCGCGGCCTCGGCATTCACCGGAGGTTGGCCCACGGCGTCAAGACGCCCAGGTCGAATCGCAACAAAAAAAACAAAGGTCGGCGCAGCGACGAGGCGGCAGCCGCCATCAGCGAGTTCTGCGCCTCGATGGCGAACAACATCGAGGAGGTGGCCGGGCTGCTGGCGGCGTACCGAGATGGCCTGGCGGCGCTGGTTCAGCGCAACAAGGCGCTGCGGCGCGAGCTGCTGCGCTCGCGGGAGGAGGTTCTGAAACTGAACAAGCGGCAGTAAACTCTGGAACTGAGGAGGTAACGTACAAATGAGCATGATCCAAATTGTGCCATTGGTCCCACGGGGAACTAATAGCACAATGTTTACAGAGTGTTGTCACTGTGCTATTTGTGACTGGGAATATCGTTGCCCACAGTGCGGGCAACTGGTTATCGGGGCCGAGGCCACAACGGATGGAGAGCGGAACAACGTCCGATGGGAAAGCGCAACGCGGTTTTGGAGGAGGCTGAGAAATGATCCGGCAAACTCTGATCTCTGAGAACATCGACCGGCGACGGGCGGATGCGCGGCCTGAGACGGCTGCGGATCGGCTGGCGGTGATGATCGTGCTGGACGCGGAGGAGGCGAGGCGTGAGCAGCCGAGCATTACTCACGTTGCCGTGGCGAGCGGGGAGTGTGACTGTCTAATTGATGTGGATGGGCCGGCGGTGGCGTATACGGCCGCGCCGGGCCGGGCAAGCCTGGCCGGCGTTGAGATGCGTCTGGCCGAGCCGGGCGACAAATGGGATGAGGAGCGGTGGTTTGTCGTTCTGGCGCCTGACGCGGCGCGGCTGCTGATGCGCCTGCGAGCGCTGGGGTGGGACTACGCCGTGGCGAGCTCGCCGCTCGGCACGGCGTGGGAGCGCTGGCGCGAGATCACGGCTGAGGATCTGCTGGAGGCGACAACGTGAGTGAGTCCCTGGCCGCGCTGGTGGAGATGGGGCATCAACTCGGCTGGTCGTTTACGCCGTTGCGGGGGAAACGGCCTACAGCGCTCGGCTGGCAACGCGCGGAGCGCGAGACGCTGGACGAGGCGCTGGCGTGGGCTGAGACGGGAAACGTCGGGCTACGGACGGGGCGGGCGTCGGGCGTGGTGGTGGTCGATATCGACCCTGGGGCGGACCTCTCGAAGCTGGCCTGCGCGCTGCCGGAGACGGTTGAGGTCCAGACGGGGCGGGGCGGGCGGCATCTGTACTACGCGTGTGATCGGCCGTGCCCGAACTCCGCAGGGCGGCTGGCGGTGCACGTGGACGTGCGCGGCGACGGTGGCCAGGTCGTCTACCCGGGCTCGACGCATCCGGAAACGGGGACGGTCTACGAGTTCACGCGGCCACCGGACACGACGGAGATCGCGCGGCTGCCAGACTGGATTCTGGAGGCGCATACCGTAAAAACCCGTCGACGACGCCCGCCGCCGCCGCCGCCACAACCACGTCGCTACGCACAGCGTGCCCTGCAGTTTGAAACGGCGGCTGTTCGCAGGGCTGCGGAGGGCGAACGCAACGACGCGTTGAATCGGGCGGCGTTCAGCCTGGGCCAGCTCGTCGGTGGCGATGCGTTGGACCGAGGGGCCGTCGAGGGAGAACTGTCTGCGGCCGCGGGCGCAGTCGGGCTGGGCGAGGGCGAGGCCTTAGCGACGATCCGGAGCGGCATCGAGTCGGGGATGTCCGAACCGCGTCGGCCACCGCCGCCCAGGCGCCCGTCAGTGTCTGTTGGACCGCCATATACTGCGAATTCTGCAAAAGACGCTGAGCTACCCGTCCCTGTGCTCGTACCTGGTCCGCACGTAGACGCAGACGGAGTATATCACGAGCAATCGAATCCCGCCTTCACCGAGGCGGTTTTCGACCGGCTGCCGGACGATGCTATCTACCGGAAGGGCCATCTGCCGGGCGAGGTCGTCGGGCCTGCCGGCGCGCGGCGATTCAATCCACTGCGCACGGATGCGGGGCGGCTGCTGATTGATCGCCACATGCGGCTGGCGGCGTGGTACGCGGCGAAACGCAAGACGCAGCCTGACAGCCCGGATCGCGTGCTCGTCTACAAACCCTGCGGCCGTGATCACGCGAGCCTGGTGATCGCCGCGGCCGAGGCGTCTGATCGAATACGTGACCTCGAGCTGCTGGTGAGCTATCCGGCCTACGCCCCCGGATTTGAGCGGCTACGGCCGGGCTGGCAGGGCGGCATCTACTACGACGAGCCGCCGGAGTTGAAGGACCTCAAACCGGATATGGACATTGAGTCGATCCGCGGCGTACTGGAGGAGTTAATCATCGATTTTCCGTTCAAGGACGAGGCGTCGAGGCAGAATTTCTTCGGGCTGATGCTCACGCCGTTGGTCGCGCCGGCGGTTGAGGGCAACCGGCCGCTGCACCTGCTACTGTCGCCGCTGGAACGAACGGGGAAAACGAAGCTGGCCGAGGACGTGTTCGGCGGCTCGATTCTGGGACGGCCGACGCCGGCGATTCAGATAACGCGCTACGAGGATGAACAGGATAAACGGCTGCTGGCGCTGCTGTTGGAGGGCGAAACGCTGGTTCATTTCGACAATCTGCCGGTTCGTGTGGCGAGCGCTGCGCTGTCGTCGGCGCTGACCGCGACGGCATATCAGGGCCGCGTGTTGGGCGCGTCGAAAACGGTGAGCCTCATGAACTCGCTGACGGTGGTCGGGTCGGGCAACAACACGGAGTGCAGCGGCGAGATCGCAAAACGGGCCGTGCCGATCCTGTTGGCGCCGCAGACGTCGCATCCGGAACTGCGGGACAACTTCCACCATCCGGACCTGCGGGCGCATGTGCGAACTAACCGGCGACGGATTCTGGCGGCGCTGCTGGGGATGATCGAGACGTGGCGGTATAACGATATGCCGCGCGGGACATCGCGGATGGGGGGGTTTGAAGCATGGTCGGAGACGATCGGGGGGATCATGCGGTGCTCGGGGTTCACGCTGTGGCGGTCGAACGTGACGGATTGGGTTCGCCAGGCCGACCCGCGCGGGCTGGAGGTGGAGACGTTCGTGGCGACATGGGCGGATGTGCACGGCACGCAGGCGCTGACCGCGTCAACGCTGGTGGACGTGGCCGAGGAGGCGAACGTATTCGGCGCGGAGATGGAAAAACGGACGACGCGTGGACGGTGCACGGTAATGGGGAAAATCCTGCGGCGGTTGATGAACCGGCCGGTGGGCGACTGGGTGGTCCGGCGGCGTGAGGGTAAGCGGCTGTCGTATTTTTTGGAGGCTAAACGGTGAGCGTAGACCTTTGCAGACCTTTGCAGACCTTCGGGCGTGAGGTCCGCGGTAGTCAAACCACAATACGGCAAACGTTTATGACGTGCCTGCAGACCTTGCAGACCTTTTTGACGATCTTAAGGCGGTGCTCACGCGCAAGACGTCTTAGACTACGCGCATACGCGCGTGAGTGCGGCGAGCAGCAGGGAAAAGGTCCGAAAGGTCTGCAAGGTCTGCAAGGTCTCGGGTGGGGTGG
>Ga0075125_10000897_pt1 | contig 13853 bp, 18 predicted proteins | sample AntAceMetag02UKN_FD_69810 | JGI IMG/M metagenome (GOLD analysis project Ga0075125, IMG submission 69810) | Saline lake microbial communities from Ace Lake, Antarctica - Antarctic Ace Lake Metagenome 02UKN | ecosystem: Environmental > Aquatic > Non-marine Saline and Alkaline > Saline | place... | reverse complement strand
TGATATAACAAATGACAAGGATAGTTATAAAGCAACTGGATTTGCTACTCCTACTAATATAACGGCTGGTACTATTGATACTGTTAATAACGCAGTTACATTGGCTGCCGACCAAGCAGTAGACGTAACAAAAATAGCTGGTGCTGCGGTTGCTACTGGAACTGCTCAAATTGGAGTGAATGTAGTAAGCGAAGATAATATAGACTTTGGTGCTACTAAGAAATTATCTCTTAATGCAGCAACTCCTGATCTATCTGCAATTACGAATGATAAGGATAGTTATAAAGCAACTTCTGTTACTGTTTCAGATAAAGCAGGATTTAGTTTAAGCACCGCGGGTATTCTTGCTATATGGCATCAATTAACAGCAGCAGTAGTAACAGCTTCTACGATGGGGAAACTTGTTATTGATTATCTTAATGCAGCAGTCGGGACAAGAGCAACTTCAGCCAAGCAAGATACAATGGAAACGACTTTAGGAACTATCCCAACGGTAATGAAAGGAACGGATAATGCTGCTTTAGCCAGTGTGCTTGGTTCTGCCGCAGGAGCAAGTATTAGTGCTGACATAGTGGCGGTTAAGGCAGAAACAGCCAGTATACAAGTCGAAACAACCGCCCTGGACACCTTAACTAAGGCTTCAGGTGACGGTGATTTGGCGGCTATTTTGGTAGACACCGACGCCCTGGACACACTTACTAAGGCGGATGGTAATGGTGATTTGGCTGTACTTCTCAAATTAGGATTGTGTGATGAGTGGATTGATTACGATGTTAGCCCGGCAAGGCGGCATGTTGTCGCGGCTGGAACTTCAACACCAGATCTCCTTGTTCAGGAATTATTCACAGATAAAGCGGCAAGTGCAGGCGTAACGGCAGTAACAGATACGATTATAAGGGCGGTGACGGTATAATGGCTGGTGGAATCGGCATGATAGGTAAGGTTGGCTTTGGCATCGGCGAAATATATCCGCTAGTGTCGGATGTTGCTGATGGTATCTTGTACGGCCGTGAAGCGTCTTTAGAGGGAACGGTTGATGCTGCTGATTTGCCAGATGTAGAAAACGTACTCGATACTGATACAGTCGGAGGCAGTCCTGGCCTATGGGCATCGGCTCCAGAAGAGAAAGTTGAAAAGGATTATGATTATGGCGTAGATGGTACTGGGTCAACAGGAACACTTGAGGTCGGCGGAAGAACTGTTGGTTATAGATCGAGGTATAAGTAATGATTGACTTTTTTAGGAGTATATCATGAAACGAATTATAATTGTATTCTTATTGCTTTGCGGGGTTTGCTGTGCTTCTAATTACTATGTAGACCCAGCAAAAGCAGACGATACCGGAAACGGCGAAACTGCCGGTACAGCCAAAAAGACGATTGCAGCGGCAATTGCTTTGTGTTCGGCTACCACAGACAATGTCTATTTGCTGGCGGGTACTTATGATACCACTACGCAAGGGGCGTTATGGTTTATAGATGCCTCTGCTGCCGAGTATACAATGAAGCCTGATCCAGCAACCGCTCCGACTATTGAGATTACAGGAAATAATAATAATGGAATTGTGTTCGTTACTGGCAGCGATGCAGACGGAGCATATTTCGAGGATATTACGTTCAAACATGCAACGGCTGATAAGCAGTTTATGAAAGTTGATGAGGATATGAACTGTGATTTAAAGTTCACCGACTGTACGTTTGATACCTCAAGTATAGACGAAGGCTTAATCACCATGACCGCTCAAGCCGGTGTGATTGATAGAACCATCTTATTCACTAGATGTTCTTATACAAACCAAGCTCAGGGAACACCTTATGAAATAGACGATTCAACTTCTGTTATATTCGAGGCATGTACTCTAATCGACCTTAGTGAGTCAATCACAAATTCTACTTTCCAGATTATAGGTGACGTTGAATTGTTCTCAATTCGCAATTCAACCGTAACTTCCGCTAGAGATATATTTAATCTGCAAAGTGCCTTGATGGTTCTTAAGAACTTTTCTTTTTGGAATAATACGGTTTCGCAAACTGTCTTGCCACATGATACTGTCAATTATTCGATTTATTTTGGTGACACCGATGTTGAAAATATTTCCATATACGGCAATACATTTGACACAGCAGTAGAAGTATCGGGGAATAAAACGTATAACCCGATTATTCTTGGTGCGACTTATGGGTTTACCAATACAATTCATCATCCAATAATTAGAGACAATACCTTTACTCAGGCATCAATCGAGGGGGGTATTGCGATAGGGCTACTACCGAGTGTCAGCGGTGCTGATGTCCAAGATAACGAAGGCACTGGCTTTGATTACGGGATATATAACAATACAAGTTATAATGCACTTATCAATAACGAAATGAAATGTGTCAACCCACTTCTTTTATGGGGTGGAAGTTACAATAACGTGTTACATAATACTTTTGTCTCTTATGATGGAACTGCTGCAAATACCGGCAGAGCTATTGTTTCAGGTCGCTTAGTTGCGACTGCCGAGTCAACTGATTCAAATGCCTTTACAGACACTACGTTTACCGATGATAGCGCGTGGACTGTTACCAATGTTGCCGCTGGGATGCTGGCGATAGTCGTTGGTTCAACTGGCGATCTTGGACCTGTTTATTATGGCGTTGTTGTATCAACAGACACTAACCAGGTAACGGTCGAAGAATGGATAAAATGTTCCGATGATTCTACTGGAGCACCTGCGGATGATACGTATTTTGTCCGGGTATCTGCGTTTGCAGAGCATAATGTCATTAGAAATAATATATTAGACGCTTCAGATGCGTCGTTTACTATGACGTTTGACTATAATCCGAGGAGTGGCGAAGAAGATATTGATAATAATTGCTACAATATCGGAACACACTTTACTAATCTTGATTGGACTAAAGAACAAGATTATTTTGAAACATTAGCGGCTATACAAACGAAGTGGTCAACATTCTCTAATAGCTTCCCGCTCAATGATGCCGGATCTATTTCGGCTGACCCACAATTCAAAGACGCAGCAAACGGCGATTATACTCCAGCGAATTCAGAACTTAAACTTGATGACAATACTTGGATTGGTGCGGTTCAACCTAAATGTAAAAGGGGAAAGCTTCGATCGAGGTATAAGTAATGATTGAATTTTTTATGAGAATAATAGCATGGTTCGTGGCTCAACACGTTAAGCATACAGCATTTAACATATATTATTGCCGCAATCCGCTGTGTATGTGCTTTAATTCGAAACAGAAAAAGAGGTATTATGTTTTGCCTCCAAAGTGCCCTAAATGTAATAAGCGTATGAAAAAGTAAGTAAATGACAACACTGACCCAAGAAAAACTTGACCTTTACAAACAAACGTCATTAGGTTGGCAGTCGGAGAATCTCAAGATTGTTACCAAGCAGTCGAAGCTAGCTCCATTGGACCACAATATCGCTCAGCTCAAGGTTCATAACGCAATGCAGCTTCAACGGGCTCAGGGTTATCCGGTCATGCTGCTGATTTATAAAGCTCGCCAGGAGGGGATTTCTACTTACATTGAGGCTTGCATATTCGAGATGGCTAACCGAAACGAGAACTGGCACGCTTGTCTTGTCTCAGTCGATACCGATTCGACGTCCAAAGTGTTCAGAATGTGCGATACTTATCAAGCCGAACTCCCTGAAGATATCCAACGCAAGACTGTCCGCGCGTCGGCAAAGGAAATTCGATATGAAGCTCCACATAGATCATCAATCATCTGCCAGACAGCCGGTAAACAGATTCTTGGTCGTGGCGGTACAAGCAAAGGCGTTCACGCAACCGAAGTAACATTCTGGGCACACGCAGAAAAGCAAGTAGGAGGCTTACTCCAGGAAGTGCCTGACGAGCCTGACACAATTACGGTGATGGAAACTACCGCGAACGGGACCGGAAACTACTTCAGCAAGGAGTATTGGGCTGCTGTTAAGCGTATGCGGAATTATTGCACGACTGACCAGGACGGCAATAAGATATTTGACAACACAGTCCTTCGTGGTTATCTCCCGATATTCCTATCATGGCAGGATTTCCCCGAATATCGCATTGCTTTGCCAAAGGGTTGTAATGAAGTCCCTGGCATTACCCCTGAAATGGAAGAATACCTCGAAGAAGGGCGGGCGATGAATCCGCCAGTGGTATTGGATAAAGAGCAAATCTACTTTGCATTGCTTAAGGTCCAGAACAAATGCGGCGGCGATTATGACGTATTCAAGCAGGAGTACCCACGAACAGCACGCGAATCAGAGCGAGCAACCGGTCGCATGGTATTCAAGCCAATGTGGATCGATCAGATGGAGCAACATTGCAAGCCCGCTTCGGAAAACTGTGTATTCTACTACCCTGACGAGGATAATGACAAAACCGAAGTCAAGCGGAGGACGGTTAATCGGGTTGTTGATTGCTGGTCAATATGGAAGCTGCCGAAAAAGGGGCACAGTTATTGCGAATTTGGCGATGTTGCTGAAGGTGTTTTAACTGATAAGACTGATAAGAAAAGCAAGACTGACAGGTCTATAAGTGGTGTACTGGACCGGAACACGTTTGAGATAGTGGCTGTTTATTATGGCCGGCCAACAACAATTGAGTTTGGCGATCAGATGCTTATGGCGGCAAAGCTTTATAACTTTAGCTGGGCAACTCCTGAAATGAATAGCATCGGCCAATCGGTACTCGACACCTTCAGGCGTGATGAATATCCATATATCTACCAGCGTGAACACCATGAAGATCAAGACGTTACGGAAGATTCTAAGCTATTAGGCTGGAAAACAACCGTCAAGACACGCAAGCCGATGATCGCTGACCTGGTTAAAGTTGTTCAAGAAGGTGAGCTTGTCATCTTTGATATTCGGATATTGGATGAGTTTAGGGTATTCGTTGAGAATGCAAGCGGCAAGCCAGAGGCCGAAGTTGGTGAGTTTGATGATTGCGTTATCATGGTTGCTGGCTTGATCCAGCTTCACCAGCGATGCCCGATGAACGATCAGCTTGAAGAAGAAGCTAAATCTAATGAGGATGTCGGAATCGATAAGTCGCTTGTCGCAGGTTCAGTAGATGATTTTAGCGATTTGGACGATGAAGATGCTGATGAGTGTATGTATGAAGATATGAGCGAGTACGAATAATTTAAGAAGAAGAAAGGTAGATTATGAACGAAAAACAGAAACAGATGCTATCAGATGCAGGGCGTAGAGCTTTAAATGCAATAATACGTAATCCACTCTTAAATGAATTGAAAATATCATACGAAGCCAGATACCGAAATTCGGACAGGGCTGTTTATATGCTGTATTTCCCGTTTAATTTGCTTCCTTCAGGAATGAACAAGGAATCAGCCAAACGGTTTGCCAAGCGTAAGGTAATTTGTTTCACGAGGCCAGACTAGTGGACAATGACGAATCGACAATTTTCACCAGTCCGCAGCAAATGAGTTCAGAAGAACGATCAGCGGTTAAGAAGGGCGAAGAACGCGGCAAGCGTATGGCGATGGCTGAACGTCCTGAGCATTACGGTAATATTGGCTCGATCAACTGGAAGAAATACAGGGCTAATTACGATAAGATTAATTGGACAGAATGAGAAGAAAGGTAGATTATGAGCGTAAATGAAATATTCCAGCAAGAGTGCCCAAATTCGGAAATGCCTGAATATATGTGGTATTCCAAAGCGAACAATGGCAACTTGATACCATATTCACCGAAACAAAATAGGATATTAAAGCTGCATCTCGGACCAGTAGAGCGATTCGGTACCAAGAGACTTATGCGAGCAAGAGTAAATATCGCAAGACTGGCCGCTCATGCGTAAAAACAAACCAGGCAGAAACGATCCCTGCTACTGTGGCAGCGGACGAAAGTATAAGAAGTGTTGTTTAAAAAAGGAAGATAGAATTATGGAAAAGAAAGAAAACGAATTTGCAAAAGAAGTAGCGGCAAGCAAGATTTCGCCGGCTGAAGAAATGAACCGCAACCAGGCTGTTCACATGTTTTACTTGCAGGCCAGGAAGAGTATGTTGGCAGCGGATAAGATTCACCTTCAGTCGCAGATCGATATGTTTGTTGGTGTGCGGACTGACATTATGACAATGCTTGATTGCGAGTGCAAGGTCGGAACACTTGTCGCAATCAAACAACAGACCGAACAGCATCAAAAGGCACTCGACGGTTGTCATCTTGGCGGTCTGGAAGAAATGACGCTGGACGCGCTCGAGCGTTTGGGTAATCTTACGCTTGCTTCGGAAGCGGTAAAGGAAGTGAGTGTTAACTGATTATGGAAACAGCAGAAAAGAAAAATAGCAGGATCATTAAGGTCGCTCAAGTAGATCTGCATCAGTTCTTGCTCGGAAAATGTAGTATTGAGTTTCCGGAAGATACGGAATTGTCATCTGTAAGGGATTGCTTCCACGAAGGAACGGTTGATTTCCTTCTAAGATCGACAGAATTTGACGAAGTGCCACAAGGCGAACAGATACCTTGCTTTAGTCCTGTAATCCAGAGAGTTGTTCCAGTTGGTTGCGGACATGCTCATTCATTGCGTGAGCTTGCGAAGTTCTTCAAAGGTTTAGTGAAAGCAGGAAAGGTGCCGGATACTCCGCTTCGGAAGGATCAACTAACAACTGCATACTGCGATGAACTGATCGAGGCATTGAATGTTGAATGAGTTAATAATTATAACATGCTTTGTTGCCGGGCTTATAGCGGGTGTAATCCTAACCGCCTACGGCTTTAAGCTCGGTTTCAAAGCGAGTTATCAGATAAGAGAAACTATCAGCGGCGAAGAAATGCCGGATAAGCTTCTGAAACAAAGACAAGATCCGGCAGAGTTTGAACTGTTGGACAAAGACGAACCTTAAAAGCAAGGAGTTTGTAAAATGTATTTGAACACAGCAAGAATACCGTGGACATCATTACGTGGTGCGGTTGCGGCGGATGACACGACACAGGCTAGTCTTGGGTTTGATTTTGGCGACTGGCCTTCAACTGGTGTACTCAGTCTATCGAAAGCTCCGCTGGCAGATGCCAATGGTTTAGCGATTGCGTTTCATGGTACAGACGCAGCCGATGAGACGGCCAATTATAAGCTTTACGGACGAGCCAGAAACAACGGCCCGATTCAGTTGTTGCTTGAAGGGGTAGTTACTCTCGGTTCGCAGGTCTGCACAACCGATCCAATCGACAACAGCACTGCTATATCTGGTGGTCTTTGGGCTGATACGATTTCTATAACAGGTGGAATATTTAACGACTCGGATATTTACACCATCCTCGACTCTGGCAATAATCGTATTTGTATGGTCAAGTTCGATCAGCAGTGGATTGAGGATTTGCGTCTCGAAATCGATATACCGGCATCAGGTCAAGTCGCGTCAATTTATGGCATAATCACAGGATACTAATATCATGGGCACGAACAGCGTTCCAGAGATTGCAGACAATAACAAAGACCTCAACGCTTTTCTTGACGACATGGTCAGTGCGGGCATGGCCGTTACGAATAAGTGGAAGGATATGTGGATAACTGCATTGCAGTACACCTGGGGACAGATGCTTCGTGACATCAAACCGAAGGACGACTGGAACTATATCGTCGTAAACCGCATATATCCGCTGATGTTTCAAAACATCGCCAAACTCTCTAAGAACAATCCAAAGATCATTACCCAGGGATGGGACGAAGAAAAGGCCGGCGTTGTTGAGTTTGTCGAGCAGTGGGCCGGGATCCTTCAGTATATCTGGGAATCTCCATATGAATTGAATATGCGGCTTAAGCTTATCAAAGGCTTGCTTGATGCCGGACTATTTGGTTATATGGTCGGTAAGGTGATCTGGGAGGATAAGGTTAAGTGGGACAAAACAGAGAAACAGTGGATTGGCAATGTCGACCAGACATTCATTCATCCAACTAACTTCTGGTGTGATCCATCTACTGATAATGTTGGGAAAGCAGAAAACCTCGGCTCTAAAAGATCAGTAAAGCTTGAGTGGGCAATGAACCGCTGGCCGGAGTTTAAGGAGGATATTGAGAAACAGGCTTATACCGAAGATGATCCTCAGTTCATGGAAAGCGGCGATCTGGTCTATGAGAACCAGAAAGGCTCAACTCTGACCAGTGACGCCAACAAAAGCGTTTACACGAAAATAGTCGACCTTATCATGAATAAAAGTGCAGGTGGCGCAAGTTCGAGTAGTGGAGCGTCCGAAACTAAGCAGAAATATGTCACTATCGAAGAAATCTACTGGAAAGATTACGACGAAAAGAAAGTTGTTATCAAGGAACCTGTAGACACAGAGATACTTGTTGCGTCTGGCAAGGCTATAATCGAAGAAGGCACAGGCTTTGTCTTTGATGCTATAACCAAACAGCCTATCGACGAAGAAAATGACTGGCCTATCCGTATCGTCAGGGAATACATGGAGCCGCTATATCCAACCGGTCGCTTTGTTCTTCGTATCGGCAAAACAATCCTCAACCAGAAGAAGGGTACTAAGGATAAGGATGAGTTTCAGCCGGATCAGGTTTATAAATACAGCCGATGGCCGTTTTCAGTCATGCCTTACCATATTCTCCCCCATATGTGGCAGGGCGGCAATGCAGTTGAAATGGCTCGCAATAATAACGACATGCTTAATATCGCAATGTCAGCATTGGTTAACCAGGTCGAACGTACTGCCGATCCGGATAAGATCATGGAAGCCGGAACGATGGCTCGTGACAGAAACGGCAAGATTCGTAAGGTTAAATTCGGCTTGGGTAAACTTATAATCGTTGCTAGAGGCAAGATTGAGAAGGTCCAAAATATGGTATGGGCTCCGGTCGACCCCGCTGTATTAAAGCTTGCCTCATTGATGAAACAGGATATTGACGACAGTTCGTTCAGCCAGCCGGTAGCTCGTGGTGAGATTACAAGTGGAAGCACTACTAAAGCCGAAGCGATCAGAGCAAATGTAAATAGTCACGACTATACAGCGATGCAAGCAGTTTTTCTTGACGGATGGATCGACGACACAAATACGCTCATAGCTGAGATTATACAATACAATTACGAACCTGGCCGGATGGTGCGGATAAGAGGGCTTGACGGTACAAGTCTCGGTAAGATGTCGCAGGAATTGCTTGATGTTCGCATTGACGTTAATATCATTCCAGGCTCAACACTGCCGTTCGATGAAGAACGCAAGCAGGCTAAATACCTTCAGGCTTATCAGCTCGTCAATCAACCTGTACCGAATCCAATGATTGAGGAAACGCTGCGTGTGCTCGACATTTCCGACCGTGAGAAGATACTGGCGAAGTATCAGGGATTGGTTTTGTTCCGGCAGTTCATTCAATTCGGTCAGTTAGCGGCACAGTTAGACCCTGCTGTACTCGAGGGTATGCCTGAACAGCTTACGCCATTATTGCAGTTGCTATTACAAGCCGGGCAATTAGCCCCGCAAACAGGAATCAAAACAGAACAAGGAGCATAGTATCATGGAATTGAACGAAAAACAGCAAACAGAATACGATGAGCTTCATAAGGCGTTAGTTGCACAGGGTGGGCCGACTATCGGTACGTTAAAAACGGCTGGTCGCAATGACCCTGAAGGCGTTGCTCGCTTGGCTGAGCTTGGCTGGTTTAATCCGGAATCGGTAGGCGAAGAAGAATTCGACATTGAAGAAACTGGTGTTAATCCGGAAGCATCAGAGTTTGAAGCAGCCAAAAAAGCCGCAGAAGAAGCCGAGAAGATCGCCAGCGATGCTATTGATAAAGCAAATGCGGCGACGGCGACTGCCAAAAGCTTAGAGCCTCCGCCATGTTGGCGTTGCGGCGGCGATGGAACCTGGCACAGCACAAAGACTGGTTACAGGGCAAAGACAAGTTCAGAGCCATTGCATGATCCGTCGCGGCCATGTCCGGAGTGTTCTATATAATGGAACTTCCTGCTGAACAAATTGCTGATAAAATAAAGAGCTATGTAGAGGGATTGCTCTTGTCTGACGAGACTTTCACTGGTAAGCTGGAAATGAACTTCAAAGACGGTCAACTGAAAGATATAAACGAAACCAAAAGAACAAAGATTTAATTTAAAACTGAATAAGTAACTTCAGGACAAGTTGAAAGATACCCCTGCATGTGGAATAACAATCCGTGTGCAGGGGTTTTTTAATGTAATTCACGTTGGCAACGTAGTCAACGATTAAAGGAAAGCAGCTAAAGGGCCACGGCCAAACAGCCAGCTTTCTATAATGTTAAGCCAGAAAGAGCCACGGCTCAAACGAAAGGCAAATGTATTATGAGTAAGAAAATGAGTATTACGCGAATTCAAAACTTAGCAAAGACTTATGGACCTTCTGTAAGGTTCTCTCCTGAAGGCAGCGAAGGGGCTGTAGACGATGCCCTCAAAGATGCTGAAGGTGCGGACTTGAAAGATAATAAGGAGTTCGACAAGGTTCGCCAGGCAGCTGATCAGGAAAAAGCCAATGCAGCAAAAGCTCGCCAGGAAGCGGACAGTGCCAAAACGCAACTCGCAACGGCTACCAGCCAAAACGAGACACTGAAGCGGCAGTTAGCTGAAGCAACCGCCAAGGCAGAGACTGCCAATGTCAACATTGAACTTAATGAGGCCGATTACTCCGACACGGATCTCGCTCTCGTTAGGTCAATCAAGACATTGAACAAAAAGATCGACAGCAAAGATGCAGTGATCGACGCCCTTAAAAAAGACGTCAATGACTCCAAAGCCGAAAAGGTCAGTACGCAAGCACAGGCTGACCAGGAAGCTCAGTACCAGGAACTGCTTAACGACATGGATGAGGATTATGGCGTCCAGTTTCGTAACGCAGCGGTTAAGGAGTTCGAAGCATTGCACAAAGACGGCAAAGTTGTCGGCGGTGCGGCGAAGGCAACACGGATGCTTGAGAAGTGTTATAAGAATGCCGTAAAAGCTGAGGCCGAAAAAGAGGCTGCTAAAAAGAAGGATGGCGTAAGGCTCGACTCAGGGTCTGGTGGCGGTGGGGGCGTAAACCTTTCCGGCATAGCCCTGACAGAAGGATCGCTTGAGGAAGTAACGGCTCAGGCGGGTAAACTTTTAAATAAATCAGGTTAATTATTAAGGAGTCTAACGATGAGTTTTCATCAAGATTTAGACAATTTGACCCGTGACTTGCACGATAAGTCGTGGGTAGTAGAGTACATGAAGAAAAACCCCATTGTCGGTTTGATATTGGCGCGTAAGGATCTTCGCTTTACCGGTGGTCAGTATTACAAAAAGAGCGTAGATACTGATTCGCACGAAGATCTTACGCAGGACTATTCCGTGAATGAAGTCTTGACCCACGGGGTTGAGGACACGACTACGGAAGTCAAGTTCAAGCGTAAGTATTTCCAACATCCAATCCAGATCGATGTCGACGAAGAGCTTGAAAACTCTCGCCAGACAACCGATGGTACTCAGTTGCAGAATATGGCAGCCTTCCGGGTTCGTAAAGCAAACGAAGCTGTGAGGTTCCATCTTCGCGAGTTGATGTATCGTAGTACAGGTAAGACCAAATCTTCGACCGACACCAATAAGTATATGCAGGGATTTGACCAGGCATTGACTGTTGATGCGACTTATGGCGGCCGGACACGAACTTACTCTGCCGGCACGAGTGCTGATACCGGTTTCACATTCCAGCCAATGGGCGGCACTATCGCAAGTGGTGTTCAGGCAACCGCCGTAGCAATCGGCATCAATCAAATGAGAACGTGGCTAGAGCCTCTTGAGGATCTGGAAACGGACAACCTTGATCTTGTCAGTATTTGCGGTGGGCTTATCTGGTTGAGTCTTCAGGCCGAAGCTGAAGTAAGGGCAATGCCTTACACCATCGAAAACAACCGTGTTACCAAGCAGGGCTTTACTGAAATGATTCTTGATGATCGCAGGATTATCAAAGACCCGTTCTTAAAGTCTGCTAATAATACGGCGATGGGCGAAACTACCGGCAGTGCCGAAGGTCTCGAGCGAAGGTTCTACAGTCTCAACTTGAAGGACTGGGATATGTTCATCGATCCCAAGCGTAACTTCAAGATGTCAGACTTCTTCGATCAGTCGAAGATTGCCAATGGAAGTGATTTCATGCTGGCAAGGATTAAGTTTGCGGGCAATTTGGTTTGCTGGCATCCGCAGTCTCAGTTGTATTACACGAATGTTACTCCGTAAAAACATCGCTTTACTATGTTGTAAAGTGCGGGTATCGCAACTTGGGACGTGGTGGTACTTAGTTAAATTTATTCCCATCAAATTTTAAGGAGTTTTATTATGACAGTTGGAATATTGTCAGAAGAATTTTATCTCATCGATAACTGGCCGGGTGAGGTAACAAACGGCACAAACCCATCTGATTGGACAGCGGTTTCGGCTACTGAGGATTATCCTCTCGGCACAAAGCGTATGGTCTATGACGATACAAACAGCGGCTGGGCAATATTGGCGTTCTTAAAGTTCGTCGATGGAGATGTAGCCGAACCGGCACTTACTGCGGCTGGATTCCCGGTTTGTGGGATGCACCTGGCATCGGCTGCTTCAGGTAAATATTATTATGTGTCTAACGACATGGACGGCGTATCGCCGATTGGTCCGATTGCCGTTGCTCTCGGCACTCCGGTAACAGCTACGCCTTATGGGTGGTTCTGGATCGGCGGGGTTGCTCCGCAGGACACGGTGTCGGCTTTGGGCGATTACGCTTTTGTCACTGGCGGAAACGTAACCGCGTGTTCGTACATGGTTCTTGCTTCGAGTGCAAGTTATGCAGCATTCCATCTTGCTACTGCAACCGATGTTGCTAACTTCTCGGCGTTCAGCCTTGTTGCGGACACAACCGCTTAATTGAAACTAAAACTTCAATCTCTCTTTGAAAGGGGGTTTCAATTATGGCAGCTTTTGATAATACCAAACAGCACATGGTTCAAATGGTCGGGATCCGCAAGGAACTCGGATCTGGTGTTACTATAGCCAGTGTTTCCGGACAGACGTTCACAGTCGCTACTAAACTGCGAAAGGTCAAGGCTGGGCACGGGGTTATGGATACGGACGGTATGCCAGCAGTGGCTACTACCGGGAGTGTAACAAACGGGCAAGTCACGTTTACACGAAAAGCCCCAATCGCAACATCAGCCGATACAATGACCTACGAATTGTATGGTTACTGATCTATCTTCTTCTTATGGGGCTCCGGTGCGTGGCCGGGCCCTATAAGGGGAGATTTTATAAGTTTTAAGAAGAAGAAAGAAGATAAAATTATGAATGATTTAGTTGGAAAAGTTAAGGAACGCGGCGGTCAGAGTTTTACGGCGAAACAGTTGTATAATACGATGCACGTTTCGCACGCTGGTTACAGATTTAAGAATCAAGGTATGGCTATGGCGTGCGATTGGTTTCCCTTATTGCAAAGCGATAATGGCGTAAGGCATAACCCGTGGTCAGAGCCAAGGATTTCGGTAGTTGACATAGGCTGCGGCAATGGAAGGCTTTGTGTGTTAATGACCGGCATGTCTTTAGATGTTACTGGAGTTGACATTTTCGACAATGAAGCTGTTTATGACAGAACTTCATACAAGTTTGTTCAGCAGGACTTAACAAAAGCACCTTATCCTTTTTCGGATAATCAGTTTGATTACTGCATTTCGTTTGATGTTCTCGAGCACTTGCCGGAGGAAACTATTGACGCTACCCTGCAAGAAATGGGCAGGATTGGCCGCAATATAATCCTTGCGGTTTCCTGCACTGGCGGCAAACCGCTTCACCTGACAGTTAAGAGTCCCGGCTGGTGGTTGGATAAACTTATCGAGAACTGTCCTGATTACAC
>Ga0075125_10000895_pt1 | contig 13873 bp, 6 predicted proteins | sample AntAceMetag02UKN_FD_69810 | JGI IMG/M metagenome (GOLD analysis project Ga0075125, IMG submission 69810) | Saline lake microbial communities from Ace Lake, Antarctica - Antarctic Ace Lake Metagenome 02UKN | ecosystem: Environmental > Aquatic > Non-marine Saline and Alkaline > Saline | place... | reverse complement strand
AGTAGTACAAGTTCTTCAACTAGTAGCTCGTCTTCTAGTACAAGTTCTAGCACTTCAAGTTCTACAAGTTCTAGTACTTCAAGTTCTACTTCAAGTAGTACAAGTTCTAGTACTTCAAGTTCTACTTCAAGTAGTACAAGTTCTAGTACTTCAAGTTCTACTTCAAGTAGTACAAGCTCATCAACTAGTAGCTCATCCTCTAGTACTTCTTCTAGTACTTCAAGCTCTACTTCAAGTAGTACAAGTTCATCAACTAGTAGCTCATCTTCTAGTACTTCTTCTAGTACTTCAAGTTCTACGAGTTCTAGTACTTCAAGTTCAACAAGTTCTAGTTCTTCAAGTTCTACAAGTTCGTCAACTTCTAGTTCTTTAAGCTCAAGTACTTCATCAAGTACATCTTCTAGTACATCAACAATAAGTCATGTAGTTGAAGACTACATACCTCAAGGTGATATGGACATTATTGATAGATATGGATCAATGAATGATGGTAATATTAGAGGAATTGGAGGTTTCAATACACCAGAAGCAAGCAGTGGATCAGAGGAATTAAATGGTGAAATTAGTGGTGACGATGAGTATGGAGTAAGGCTTTGGTAATAAACTAGAACTTATGGTATAATATGAACAAATATGAAGTATAATTAACAATTAAACACAAAAATATATCATTACAATCAAAGCCGATAATAGGCAATTAACAAGAAACGCTAAATATTCTTATTTATCAGACAATTATGCTTCAGCAGTTAGCACATTTGTTTTAACAAGTGCTATAGGTTTTACTGATAATGATTATCTTTTACTTGGTGAATTTGGCCAAGAAACATCAGAAATAGTGCAAATTAAGGGTACACCAAATACAACAACACAGACGATAATACTTGAAGCAGCTACTAAATTTGCTCATTCTCAGGACACAAAAGTAACAATCTTAAAATATAATCAGGTTAAATTTTATAGAACTGCTACTGCTACTTATAGTTCAAGTGGTACTCAACTTCCAATAGGAGCTGAAGAAGACTATAACATCCAAGCTGATCAGTATTATACTTTATTTTATGATACAGTAAATACTACTGGATTTGGTTGGTTTAAATTTTATAATGAAGAAACCACAGTAGCAACTGATGAATCAAATGCAATCCCTTATGCCGACTTTAATGAATATTCGGTTAAGAAGATTTTTGATTCATTTTTTAGTTTATTAAATAATAAAGAAAAGAAGTTAATTGATAATGATGATGCGTTCAGATGGCTTAATGAGGCATATTCTATTGCTCAGAATGAATTAAATTTAGTTAATCCAGAATATGCAGTACCAGGAGAAGTAACAGTAACGACAGTATCTGGTACACAAGAATATGATCTAGAAGATGATTTTAGTGATCTTGTGTCAGTTACAAATTCGACTGGTGATAAAGTTCCTAATATTGAACTAAAAGATATACCTAAGAGTGATAATGAAGGTGGTTACTCAATTGATAGTGTTAGCTATTTTTTAAGAAAAGCTAAGATTGGTTTTTCGCCTGTACCGACTTCTGCAGATATTTATTATATTTATTATCGTCAGACAGCTTCAACTTTAAGTTCATACTACGATGATATTGTTTTACCAGATAAGAATTACTTTCCGTTGGTTGATTTCATGATGTACAAAGCTGGAGTTAAATTAACTAAACCTAATCCAGAGAAACACTTAGAATTATTTACAGCTGGTGTCAATAGAATGAAGCTTACATCTAATAAACAAAATTCAAATGAAGATAGTTGGACTATATCTGATAGTGCTAACGTATAAAATAAATGGCTAATAAGCAAGGAGAATTAAATAGAATTGATATTCAGCACTTCGAAGGAGTGAATAGTCTTGTTGCTCATAATTTAGCTAAAAAAGAAGAATTATCAGAAGCAATCAATTGTCGTTCTTTACAAATTGGTACAGTTGAAAAAAGAAAAGGATTTGCTAGACTAGGTAATGCACTAAGTTCTACTTATGAATATGGTTTATTCTTTTATTCTGAAGACTCATTTGATACCAGTGATAATCTTTATAGAATTTCTAGAGTTGGTGCAACAACTTCAATATATTATTTGAATACATCCGCGGTTTGGACTGCAATGACTGGTAATGGAACTGGGTTGTATACTGGAAATCCATCAAGTTCGAATAACTACTCATCAAATACAAATGCTGAAGATTGTATGTTTGTTGTTAATGGAAGTGATGCTAATCGATATATTAAAGCAGAATTAGCTGCTGATGGTGGTACTAGAGTCTACACTTCAGCAGATATTGGAGATAGTACAACACAGTTTGATATTACTAAAGTTAGTAATAATGTAACGTACACTTATGATTCTACTGGAACAGATCCAAAGATATCTGAAAATATAGCAGTTGGAGATGTTGTTCATTGTATGGGTCAAAATTTTGTTGCAGGAAATAATGGAGCGTTTATAGTTGATACTGTTACTACTAATGCTTTTACGGTTGAAAATGCTGGTGGTGTTGTTGAAAGTAATAAAACATTAGGTACTGGTGCACTAAGAATTAATAATCATTTAACAAATTCTCCAGTTGCTTATCATATTAATTATTATAAAGATAGATTATATTTAGGTGATTATACTGATACTACAAAATATAAAACTGGTATTTTAAGATCATCCGTTCCATTAGGAATTGTAGGTTTAGTCGATGGAGATCATGATGCTACTACTACTGCTTTAAAGGTTACTGATATAAAGCATATTTATGCTGATGACGTTTTAGATATATATCGTGGAAATAGTAAGATTGGAACAATTATAGTAACAGCTAAAAATACTGCGACTGATACTTTGACTATTGACTCATTCGCAACTGATATTAAGAGTGCAGATGAACTTTGGGTTGGTGGTACATATACTGGGAAAAGAATATTTAGATGGCCAGAAAATCCAGAGAGTGGAATTGATGTTAAACAATATGATACATTTAAAATTTCTGGTGGTAACAATGATGCATTAACAATGGTAGAGAATGTTGGTGATGTTATGGTCATAAGTAATAAAAAAAATCTAGCTATATGGAATGATTATAGTTTACAGAATTTTGATTTAGGTATTGGATGTGTATCGAACCGTGGTTACATTAAACACCTAGGTGTACTATTCTTCATAGATTATACTGGAATTTACATGACTACTGGAGATAGACCTAAATTAATTTCAGCTAAAGTTGAAAAGTATTTTACTGAAGCAACCCCAGCAGGATTAAGAGCCAGTGCAATGGGCAAAGAAGGCTATAGTGTATTCGCAGCAATAGATGGAAATATAACATTAAAAAATCCAGATGGTTCTTCAATCAGTCCAGCTTTAACTAGTACTACACTAGAATATAATTTAAGACAAGAAAATTGGTATCCACATATTAATGTAAATGCACACCAATTTGCTACATACGAAAAGAGTGGTAACTCAGATAGATTAGAATTCGTTGGCACTAGTGGAGATGTATATGAACTATTACGGGATGTTGATGACGATGGTAATGAAATTCCTTTTAGAATTACTACTAATAATATCACATTAGGTGGTAATAGTTTTGAAAAAATATGTTATCCAAAGCAGATAATTCTTGAGACTGAACGTGGTTCTGATATTAAATGTTTTGTGTCTCTTGATAATTTAGCTTTTTATGAATTGAAAAGAGCAGCTGTTAAAGGTTCAACTATCTTTGACGTAACTAAAAATGCTAAAGGAGAAGAAGCTAGAGCTAGAAAAATTAGAATTAGTATTCGTGAGACATCAAAACGATTATGTAAAGTTTCTAGATTATCAATTTTATATTCATTAACAAACGAAGAAGAAAAACAAGACAAGTAATATGGCAAATGATAACTATGAGAATATTGATATACCTTACAACAGCAACCTTGAACGAACAGATGAAGGACTTCTTGCTGGTGCACAATCATCTACTGGCAACAGTAGTCAAGATGAAGGTAGTAATGAAGTAATTAGTAGTCCAAATCAAATAGGTGAAAATGCAATAACAGCAGAGCAGATTGGTGACATACAGATTACTAACTGGATTAAATCTAGGAATTATAAACCAAAGTCACAAGGATTCTTTCTTCGTGGTTCAGATGGCTACATTGAAGCAAATAAGTTATGGATTGGTAGTGGTGGTATTATTGGTGGAAAGTTAGATATTCCAGATACAACTAGTGCTGATTCATTCCATGTTGATGCATTAGGAAATATGTGGTCTGGAGCAACTACATTAGTTAGTGCTCCATTCAGTGTTACTAATGTTGGAACTATTAAAGCTGAGTCTGGGACAATCGGTGGTTGTTCACTAAGTAGTGATCATATTAGTTCTACAACATTTGCATCTGGTCCATCAGGTAACGGTTGGATTGTGAGAGATGATGGAAGTGCAGAATTCCAGGATGTAACTGTTAGAGGTAAGATATCGACAGCTGTATTTGAAAAAGGAACTATTTCCGCAGTTAGTGGAATGGTTGTTATTTCAAGTTCAGATATTTTAGATGCAGATATGACTGCCTTAGATGCAAGTACTGTTACAATTACTGGAGATACAACGTTTTCAGCAAATGAAGTTATTAGAATGAAAGATGGGACTTATGATGAATGGATGTTAGTTACTGATGCTGGATCGGCTCCAGTCTATACTGTAACTAGAGATTTAGCTGCTGATTACACTTCTGATGCTAATCCAATTTGGAAAAAGGGAACAGCGGTTGTCTCAATGGGAGTAGGTACTGGAACTAAAACTGGGTTTATTCAGTTAGACAGTACTTCTACTAATAGCCCGTACATTGATATTTATGGTCGTAACTCAAACACTTATAATGATTATGGCCAAGTCACTACTCATCTTCCTGAGGTTAGGTTAGGTTGGTTAAAAGGTATAGTTGATGCAGACGTTGGGCTTAATTCTACAGATGTCTGGGGATTATATTCTGATAGTGTCTATTTAAAAGGAATAATCAATGCTACTGCTGGAAAAATAGGTAGTTCTACTAATTACTGGAGCATAGGATCTGCTGGAATTACAGCTACTTCAACTAGTGCAGATGTTATAATTAATTATGGTAAGACAGACTTTGGGCAATTTTCTTCAAATGATGGTTTTATACTTGGTTATGACTACTCTTCTGGTGGTGCTAAGCTAGAATTAGGAACTGCTTCTGGTGGAAGTGCTATAATGTTTACTGCGTTAGAAGCTGGTTCTGGTGATTATACAAGTAATATTAGTTTACATAATTATTCTAATGATGTAAATTCAAGATCTTTATATATAAATCGTGAAGCTGAATCAACTTCTACAGTTAATGCAATTGAAATAAATGGTGGAAATACTGGAGCACTAAATACACCAGGAATTGTTGATAGTTATAGTGAAAGTAATTATAGTGTTTGGAATAGTCTTCAGTATAAATATATATCTACTGGACAGAGCTTTACTGGTACTGCTACAAAAATTACTTCTTGTAAATTTTGGGCTAAAAAACTTAACTATCCATCTGGTAATTGCTATGCTAAATTATATGCACATACTGGAACTTATGGTAGTACTGGTGTTCCTACGGGAAGTGCATTAGCTACTTCTACTGCAATTGATGGAGCAGATTTTCCTTCTGATTATGAACTTGTTACACTTTCATTCCCAGATGGTCAAAATTATGAAATGACTGCTGGTACATATTATTGTATTATATTAGAATATACAGGTACACAAGGATCTAATGGTATAAGGATAGGTGCCGATAATACTACTCCTTCACATAGTGGAAATAAAGTTAGTTATAATGATACTACTTCAACATGGGGATATAGTAGTAGTCAAGATATTATATTTTATGTTTATGGAGCTACTACTACTAATGGAGGAATGGTTGGAGTAAAAATCTCTGATGCTGATGTTGGAATAGGCTTTTCTACTACTAGTGCAGAAGGAAAATATGTAATACAAGCACCTACAATAAGTAGCATTTCAAGTGAAACAGCAGCAGGATATATTAGAATTAAAGATAGTCTTGATAATACTAGATATATAAAAGTTTACTCAGGAACAGAATAATAAATTTAAATAAAAATATGGCTGAAGCTAATAAACCTAATACTAATACACTTACTCCTGGATATGTCTACGGTGAAGACGTTCTTGATAAAAGTGCCAACGATGCAGCAGTTAATACTTTGTATAATGCTTATTTTGGTCGTGATGCTAATGCAGCTGAATTAAAAAATTGGGGTGCTGGAGGTGGATTAGATACGACAGTTAGAGCTTTAGAGGATTTCTTAAAAAAAGAACGAACAAAGTTTAATTATAATGAACCAATCAAAACATTAGACGAAATTAGAGCGGGTACTAATATTCCACCAGAACAAGACAATGATGGTAATGATATCCCAGGGACTGGTGCTAAGCCAGGTTCACCAGGTCAACCTGAAAATCCTAGTCCTGGTGTTCCAGATGGTACAACTGATTTAGTTGGTACAGATTTAGATCATTTAGTTAAATTTACTACTGATCCAAACGGCTCTGAACCTGGAGATGCAAGTACAGTTTGGTTAGCTAATCCAAGAGACAAAAAATTGACACCATTCTTAAGCATGGATTCTTTAAAAAAATATCTTTCTTTGCGTGGCTTAACCTTAGAAAATTCTCCTATTGAACCTGCATCAGTAGATTTACTTTCTAATGGACTTGCCTATGATAGTTATAGTTTTGATAGTCATTTACCAATTGGTGAAGATGGAAAAAAACCGCATGATCCTAGTTCAGCTACAAGCGGAAACGAGATAAGTGAAGATCAAATAATGAAATTGTATGGACATGAAATTGATCCTGAAAAAGCTGGGGAAGCCTTTTCTCGTATGAGAAAAATTGTAAATTTTTTCGCAACATCAAACTCAGGCATTTCTCAAGAAGTAGCAGATGATGTTCTTGCAAAAGATAAAATAGTAGCATTATATACTGCTGCTTTAGCTTTTGGTGATTATGATATGGATGCTATTTTTGCAGATCTTAGACGAAGACAAGAAGATAAAGATGGTAATGCTAGCATGCAGGATATGGTAGTTATTAGTGATAAACAAAAAGCTGGTGCATTTTATGCTACTCCAGCTGGAAAAGCAGCAAAAATGAACCCTTTACTTGCTATGCCTGCTGAACTTGGTGGAATAGATTCATCCTTATTCAAATTTAGTGTATTTAATCTTCCAGATGAAGTATATAAAATTTTAGTTCCACCTGTTGATTGGACAACTCCTGAAGCACAGCAAGAAGCGGAAGATATAAAATCTGCATATTTTGATATTATGAATGAAGAGCTAGAAGCTACTACAGATCGAGAAAAAGCTATAGCTGATTATAATTATCAACAATTTAGTGAAGAACTTAATAAAGTATATGGTATAAAATTAAGTGATAATGCTAATCAAGCTTGGAATCAGTTAGAAGGATTAACATCAGAATTTGGTCAACGTGGATTACAAGGAAGTGGTTTTCAAAATGAAGGATTTGATGATTTTTTAAAGAGTGTAAGAAGAGATGATAGTCAATCAAGAACTGAAAAATTAAGTCAAGAACAAGAAGCAGAAAGACTTAACTTATTAAATAATGCTAGTCCAACTGAAATAAAAAGTTATATTGAATCTATCGACCAAAAGTTATCTGATCCATCAACTTCGGAACAAGAAAAAATAAGATTACAAAATATGAAAGACTCTCTCGTTCCAAATCAAGAGAAAAAAGATAGTCTTAGTGTAGAAAATTTAACAGCTCAACTTAGAGAAGCATATCCAGATATGCCAGATAATTATGTTTCAAGAATGGCACAACATTATCATGATGCAGTATTAGATGAAAATGGAAATTATTTAAGTGGTATATATGAAAACTTGTATTCCAATAGATCAAGAAATGAGGTAGATAAATTAGATGATCAATATAGTACATTACTTAGAAGGTATGAAAATAAAGAAAAAGTAGCTGAAAGAGAATTTTCAACTAGTGATCCATTCTCTTCATTGGGCTACAACGATTCTTCAGAATTAACTGATCCACCATCGTCTCAACCTGAAACTCCAGATCCAGTTCAACCTCCAGTTCAACCTCCAGTTCAACCTCCAGTTCAACCTCCAGCTTCAACATTTACTCAACCCTCTGGACTTCCTGATGCTGGTTGGGAATTGGATCCTACTACAAGACGATTAAGAAAGAAAGTAACCTCACCTCCAGCTCAACCTCCAGCTTCTGGTATTACACCAAAGAATCTTTCTAATCCTTGGTTTGGCATTAATACATCAGAAAGTGGAAAAATGAGTAGTACTGATGATGCTAAAAAATGGTGGAAAGGGCAAGGATATACAGGGGGATGGAATAATTAATATAATTAAAATCATATGCCATTAACAAATTTATCATCAGATCAAACTTATAAACCAGTACTAGAAGCTGCCAATTATGTTGGTAAGACTTTTCCACGTAAAAAAAATAAATCTGTTGATGTTAATAAATATCAAAATTTACAAAATATTAGTAAAAATTCAGGTATTTCTGCTTTAGATAACTTAGGTACAGTTACAGTTCCATATGGAGGAAATACAAAATATGAATCTTTTCATCCTGGAATAGATATTGGAGCAGCTCAAGGAACCAATATTCCTGCGACTATGGGAGGAAGAGTAACAGAAATAAGAAGAGGGCAAGAGTGGACACCAAATACTCCATCATTTGGTAATTATGTTACTGTGACTGATGCATATGGTGGAAAACATCGTTATTCACATCTTTATCAATCATATGTTAAAGTAGGACAAGAGGTTCAGCCAGGACAAATGGTTGGTTCTGTTGGAGGAACAGGGTCTACCTATAGTCAACATCATGAAGGTCCTGGGCCACATCTTGACTACAGAATCCGTGATATGTATGGTAAATATACTAATCCAACTGAATATATAAATAAATATCGTTAAAAAATATGTCAATTAGAGTATCAAACAATCCAAAAAATAATAGTCTTTCGGCTATAATGAAAAATCCTAAGCTATCTAAGTTAGTTGAGGAAGCTTTACAGTCTCCAATTGGCAGTACAAAAAGAGAACAAGCTAAGTCTATATTAGGTTCTGTTAATTCAGCCAATCAAAATTTTCAAGATAGACGAGGAGGAGGAGGTAGTTGGGGTTTTCCTGCATTTTCTCCAGCTGGAATATTTGAAAGAATTGGAGGTACAGCAGCTGCAGGGGTAGGTTTGTTAGGAGGACAAATGGGTAAAGGCGCTAAAACAAATTGGGATTTTGCACAATCTATACCTGGTTCTATGGGTAATTTTTCTAAAGAATTTTTTAGACAAGCTGGATATGGTGCTGCTGGAGCACTAGGAGCAGCTGAAACTGGTCTTACTTTTAAACCATACTCAGAAACAGCTGGAGCAAGAGCTCAGTCTAATATACAGGATTTATATGCTTCACCACCACCAACTAAAAAATTTCCAATGAGAGGCGGTATTCCTCCAGAGGAGTCAGGTTTTGCTGATTTTGGTACCATGATGAGTGGAGGAGATAATATGTTTAAAACTGCTCCTACAGGAAAGGAAACTTCATTAAAAACCAAAACAATACCTGAGAAAGAACTTGAAGATTTGAAAGCTACATATCCATTGACTGATTGGAGTAATATTATGAGCGGAGGAGATAGTATACTTAAAACTGCTGATAACATTTCAGCTGATAAAGTAGCTAATAAAGAATATGATGATTATTCATCAGGAGAAGGATATGATGATGATTCATCAGGAAAAGGATATGATGATTACTCGTCTGATAGTTCAACGTCTACAGATATCTTAGGGAATGAATGGCCTTTATTAGTTGATACTTTAGAAAAAGGTTATGAATCTGGTCTTGGCTCACAAGGAATAGTAAATGCATTGAGAAGTAATAAAAAAGTAATTGATGAACTTTTTCCTGACATGCCAGAAGATTTAAAACCTTATGGTGCAAGTATGTATAGACATGTAGATAAATTAACAGATCAACTTAGAGAGGAACATACAATTGATGAACAATTAGCAGATATTAATAGAATGAAAAAACGTGGATTAACGATTGAAAAAGATTTAACTAAGTATATGGCTGCCAGAGATAAATATATTAAAAAAATTGATGAAATGATAGACGACGTAGAAGAGTCGGCATCTAATATGAGTTTAGCAGATCCTCTAGTCAGTCGAATGGCAAAAAAATACAATGATTATCTTTATACTCTCAAAGGAAGACAACAGGTAAGATACACTGATTTTCTGAATGGTTCTATTGATCAACATAATGCTGAAATATCTTCTGCAACTGATACGTATAATGCTAATATAAAATTATTTAATACTAAACTTCAAAGTACAGTTAATGTAGCTACTGAAGATTGGAATAATATGAATACCATGCTTATTGAAATGTATGACAACATCAGATACCGAGATAAAAGAGAAGATGAAGTCTTCCTAGACGAAGTAAAGAAAAGGCAAGCACATCTCGATTTAATGGAATCTAATGCCAAACTAGCAAATGGAGGAATAGAATTCGAAAAAGTTGATTCAAAAGATCGTGCTCTTTTTGATGAACTCCTTGGATATACTGACAAGAAGGATTCTTATGGTGATCCAGTCAAGACTACTCCTTCACCTGACTTATATGGTTTAATGGGGCAAGCTGTTCAAGATAGTGGTCCAGCTGCTGCAGAAAGATTTAAAAATAGATTTTATGCTGAAGCAAAAAATCGTTCATATAATGCAGGAGAAAGTGGTGCAGACATACAAGACACTTTAGATTTCTATACGAAAACAAGGGATACAATAATTGCAAGATATTTACGAGAAGAGGTCACTAAAGAAGAGGCTAAAATGGATATTAGAAATCTAGGATATGCTGTGACAGGTGGAATTGGAGATGGATTAGCTTCTGGACATTTGAATGAAAATAGCGAAAAACTAGAAGAAGTTCTTAAAGACCTAACTGGTAGTGAAGGTTGGTTCGATAAAGCATATGAAACAAATCAAAATAATAAAAAATCTTTTATTAAAAATAATAAAGAGAAGATAGATCCAAAAATCCTTGGTGCTATATTTGATACTTATAGCGCAGCTATGGATAATGGAACTAAACCAGAAGATTTTTACAATGAAGATTGGGATGAAAATACTTTAATTGGCAATGTAGTTAAAATGATAACTGATGTTTATGCTATTGGATTTAATCCTAGCTTCATTAAAGAATTAGAATAAAAAAAAATATGGCTAAATTGCCAAGATTAAAATTATCTGATCTACCAGATTTTTCTTATGGTGGAAGCCTTAAAGAAAATCAAAATTATTCTGATTCTTCAAAATATCCTGTAGATCGTTCTCTTACATATGGATCAGCTAGACCATCAGTAGATATTAATGTGAATAGACAAGCAAATGCTCAGGCTGCGTCTGAGTATGTAGGGAAAACAATCAGCCCAGCTCAATCAAGATTTGCTAATATTCCTGAGGACACTAAGTTTCAAGGTGGTTACGGAACAGTACAGCCATCTGAAATTGCAAGATATGCTTCATTAAAAGATGGGCAATATACAACTGACCCAAAACAAATAGGCAAATTAATAAAATCAGAACGTATATATGAATCAGACGAGAATGCTTTTCTACGTGGCGGACTTCCAAGTTATTTATTCCAAATAGATCACGTTATTCCTATATGGGCTGGTGGTAGTGATACTTTGTCTAATAAACAACTCTTATCAACAAAAGATCATAACAAAAAAACTAAGGTTGGGGCAATTGCTCGAACTCTATATTATGATTATGAAAATTCGAATGGAAAAGAAGGTATAAGTATAAACGAAGCTAGAAGATATACATTAGATTGGAGAGATAAAAATGTTGAAGGAATCCATTTGACTGTTAGTGATGAACAAGGAAAGGGTGGAAAAATAATTGCTGAAAATCCATCAGAATTAGCTGCAAAAAAAATCAAAGAATGGGACGAGAAACCAGGTAAAGTGACTTTCAAAAGTGTTATAAAAGAAATACCTGATGCTATAGAAACTGTAGCATCTAAATTTGTACCGCCAATAACATATGATTTTGGTAAAGGTGTATTGAAACAATTAACATTAGGATGGGTTGATCCAGGAGAAACTGATTATAGTAAATGGAAGATGGCAAGTGATTTTGAAAAAAAAGTTGGTCCATATGCAGAAGGTGCTGGAGAAATAGCTGGTGGTATTACTAGTTTTGTTGCCTTAGGTGCAGCACTGAAGGGATTAGGAACTGTTACTGGTTTTTCAAAAATGGCTCAAGGTTCAAAAACAGTTCAAAAGCTAAGTCCACTTTTATCTAAGGCTGGAAGTGGAGTTAGAAAAAAAGGAGTTTCAGTAGGAGGAGAGAAAGCATTAAAAGTACTTGGAAATAGTGGTCTTTTTGCTTTGCATGGACAATTATCTAAACAAGAAAGTAATGACCTTAAATCAAGAGGAAAACGTCTTATGTCTGATGTTGCCATGGGTAGTTTACTTGGAGTCGCTGGACATAGTATAAAGGGTATTGCTGGAGTTGGAATAGGAACATACGTTATTTCTGATCTTGAAGGAGCTACTGAGGAAGAATCATTTATTAATGCTGTCACTATGATGGGATTACATGGTCTTGGTTATTCTAAATATAGAAAAAAGTTAAAACTTGATAAAAAAAGAGTTAATTCATTAGCTAATGAGATTGCTTTTAGAAAAAGATGGGGAATGTTAAATCCAGGGGAACCTCCATTACCTAAAGGTGGTAGAATAATATCAAAACATTTTACTAAGAAAAGGATTGAGCTTGAAAATAAACAAATTGCTAATAATCTTACAGATCAAGCAATACGTGGAGAAATTTCTGCAAGAGAACAAGGTAGAGAATTAAAAAAAGCGCTCGTTGCTGGAAGGCAATTATGGAAAGGTGGATTAGGTAAAAAAGCAAGACTTTATGAAGAAATAAGAGATATTTTTAGTGTTGGAGATAAGCTAAAGAAAAAGGGTTATGACTCTAGCAATAGAGGAATGCCAAGAAATCAAGTTAATTATTTAGATAAAAATTTAGATAAAAATGGATCATTAAAACAAGTAAATGGTAATATAAAAGAATTAGATGGAACTGAAATAATTGGCCAAGGTCAAATTACTCTTATTGGTACAAAAAATGATAAAAAAATAATAAATTTTATAGATAAAATACAAAGAGGTCAAGCAAGTTCAGACATTCTTCTTGTTAAAGAACCAGGGTTAAAGGGAAATCTAGAAATACAAAATAGTAGAATGAGTGAAAAAGATATTGCTGCAGGTCTACAAAAACCATATGCAAATCCAGAAAAAAATATTGGAATATGGGGAGCAGGAGAGGGTTACGAATCAATTGGCTTTATTCCTAGACCATATAAAATTAAAGGAGCATCAAATAGTTATACCAATCGAGCACTTCAATTTAAAGAAGAATTAAAGAGACAAGGAAAAGATCCGAATACCATAAAAATGCCTGATGAAAATATTAATAAGAATAGTATTTTTGATAAAATGGGAGAAAAAGGATATGAGGTTATAGGAGCTCGTATTAAGGTTGTGAAAAAAAGTGGTGCTGGCCTTGGAGATGTTAAAGGTAGTGGAAGACCATCTATAATTATTGAAATTAATAAACAACATTGGGCAGATGCAAAAATAAGGAATGAAGGTTTAAGAAATCTTGATTCAATTGATTATAGGACAGCAAGAGATAAGATAAAAGATAAAGTTGCTATAATTCCATCAAAAGCAATAGAAAATACTAAAGTAGAAGGAATT
>Ga0075125_10000893_pt1 | contig 13879 bp, 26 predicted proteins | sample AntAceMetag02UKN_FD_69810 | JGI IMG/M metagenome (GOLD analysis project Ga0075125, IMG submission 69810) | Saline lake microbial communities from Ace Lake, Antarctica - Antarctic Ace Lake Metagenome 02UKN | ecosystem: Environmental > Aquatic > Non-marine Saline and Alkaline > Saline | place... | reverse complement strand
GCGCAAAATGGTTCACCGACTTATTGCGAAAGTTTTTATCCCAAACCCAAAAAACAAGCCATGCATTAATCACAAAAATGGCATTAAGAACGATAACCGAGTTGAAAATCTTGAATGGGTAACAATATCCGAAAACGATAAGCATGCATACAAAATAGGGTTAAAGAAAATCAACCAAAACCAAAGGATGGCATCGAAAAGAAATGTAAAATTGGCAAGCATTAAAAACAGGAAACACTCAGACGAAATGGCAGCCCAAGCAAGAGCTTTGTATATTCCTAGAGACCCGAAGTTCTGCTTTCGTGGTTTAGCAGACCGCTTCGGAGCATCACAAATGTCAATATGGCAAATGGTTAACAGAAAAGGCGTTTACAAAAAGGAGAACAAATGAAAACTATTAACTTGCACTTTACAGGTTACGCCGAGACTGGCGACCTAGACGAGTCAAAGCTTAACAAGATGATTCAGAAATTCAAGAAAGACTATATCTATTCCACTCGCGCCCAGTATAAGGACTTATGCTGTCATGAACTCGAGTTTTTAAAAATGAAAGAAATGCCGTTGAAAGCTATATCGGTTAAAATTGAGATTAAAGTCAAGAACATTAAGGAGCGGATATGCGGGGGGATCGAAGAAGAGGACGAAACTTAAACTAATTGAAACGCGTTTGCACTTAAGTTACAATAAGGAGGCAGAGAGATGCCGAAATATGAGAAAACATTCAAGGCAAAATTAAAAAGTGGAGATATACTTCCGACAAAATATTTCAGGAAACACGATTTAGATGGTGTGATAATGGTCTCTCATGTGGATAACGTGGGATCTCGCAGGGAATGGTACGTCTCGGAGTATTCAACTGGAATGATTTTAATTGGAATGCCCAGAAACACAGAGGCGATTGCAATCAAAGAAGCAATTGGGATGATAAAGAGAAAGGGACTTGAAGCTGTAAAAGATCTGATTAAGAATAACAAAAAGATTAATCCAAGCAAGGCGGTTCTTAATGCCATTGACCCATAGAGGGATAATGTATGGTGCCGATAAAAACCAGAAACAGAATGATCCTGAAAGCAATGGAGCAATATGGAAAGATTTTTCCAGTAAAGAGACACAAAACGTATCGTGATTTTACTGTTCACTGTAAACAAATAATCTTTTGGTTCAACACAAAAGACCATTCAACTCATGTGATAATAGAGGAAGAAGATGAAGCAGATATACTTGGCGATAGTTGAAGTTGCGAGCGAAGAGGATATAGTTTACGAGGAAATTGAGGTTATCGTTGAAAATAAGGCCGCTTACAGCCTCTTCAGGCGATGGGACAGGTTTTCTCGACACAAGACCAGTCGAAACATTGATCGCAAGTCCTGCGTCATCTATAAGCGTGAGGAGACAGGGCAAGCTGTTGCCTACCAACCTATGCTCTCAATAACCAAAGAGGAAAAAATGAAAGATGTCTTTCCAGGAAAAACTAAAACGAGCTACTGATATCTTTGATGGCGTTTACCTTAAGTCTGATCGAAATTGTAAAATGATAGACCATTTAACCCTTACCGTGGAAGACGAAATGTTCCGAGCAAAGAGAAACATGCTAAAAAAAACAATGTCGGTGTTGTGGTACGATGGGAACGACTGGAAAATAGTAAACTAAATAGAACAGACCTTGCTTGGAATAGGAGAGGGAGACTATATTATGAGTATGGAAAATAGCATAGAATATACGCCAGAACAATCAAAATACATAGCACTCAAGGAGTGGAGCGAAAGCCTTGATCCCAAACTCACGCAGAGACAAGCCTTGATAATGGCGAACAAAAGGCTGATCGACGGAAGCTTCAGGCTGAGAGGGGATGCTGGTTGTTGGATCATACCTCGAAACGCCGCTGATCCGAGAGTTGTGAGATACGATGCTAATGGTGAAGTAAGTGCAGGAAAAGGTGCTGTGGAGCAGTCAAGTTTCGTTTCACTAAAGCAATGGGGAGAGAGCCTGAGCCCAAAAATCACCCAAAGAAGAGCGTTAAATTTAGCAAATCAAGGACGGATCGAACGAAGTTGGAGACTTTCGGGGCAAAAAGGCCCCTGGGTAATTCCAGTAGATGCTCCAGATTGCCGCATCATGAAGCATCACCTTTAAGATGGTGTTTTTTTGCCTAGACTATACTATTTATAAAAAAAAGGAGAATGAATGTTAGATGTTGAAAAGATTAAAAAGAAATTATTAACAGATCTTGATGCAATGTACTGCAATGCATCTGTGTCATGGGTCAAGATAGACGAGATTATAGCAGAAGCTTTTCTTCCGGAGTGGATACCTCAAGATGATGACTGGGTATTGAAGTGGGACAGAGGAAGCGAGTTTGCAACCAGTGGGACATGGAGAAAGAGTTCTTCAGGCGAGTGGGACGTTATCATCAAGTGCGACGAGCGCCACCTGGGTAAATCGACAAGAGTACAAGACATTTTAAAGCGCAAGTGTATTTATTACAAGGGGGAGAAGTGAGCGACAAGTCATTGAACAAGAAGGTACTGCTAAAAAGCGTTCTAGCCCATAGGGATTTACTATCAGTTCTATTAACAGACCTATTCAAACAGAAGAAATCAGAAGATGATGAAGGGTCGCAGAAAGCTGCTGGATCAGTAATGTTTTGCATGAGAGAGTTTTCTGCGGAGTTTTCTCAGCATTTCAAATGCAAGAAGTGTGGCATGGGCTGGGACTTCATAATAAGTGACTGCAAAACTGAAGATTGTAAGGGCGAGCTTTAGTGAGATATAAGCAAAACGATCTGAGACCCTGCATCTTTTGTAAGAGCATGTCAAAGAAAGTGGCTTGTGACCAGTGCAAACAACGAACAGCAAACCAATGGAAGCTCTACTCTTCAATGCAAAAGATCAAAGAAATGGAAAAGATTTTAAAGGAATACCCAGATAACTGCACAGAGAAAACTAAAATTCAAATACAAAAGGAGAACTTTCATGAATCAAAAACAAAGGAGTAACAAATGGGTAAGCCCAAAACAATAATGATTGATGATGTTGAGTATGTTAGAAATGGAGAAAGTGCCTCTGTTGTAAATACTGACGGTTTAGAATATGTAATTGTACGCACATATTCCGCTGGCGTTCACGCCGGATATATAAAAAAAAGAGATGGCAAAGAGGGGGAGATGATTAATGTGCGCAGATTATGGTATTGGGACGGTGCCGCAAGCTTAAGCCAAATGGCCTTAAGTGGTGTTTCAAAGCCTGATAAATGTAAATTTTCTGTTTCCGCACCTAAGGTTGTTTTAACTGAAATCATAGAGATTCTTAGCTGTACAAAAGAAGCCTTTGAATCAATTTCAAAAGTAAAAGACTGGGTGGCTTAATATGGGCACAAATAATGGTTATGGCTATGGCTCTGGCTCTGGCTTTGGCTCTGGCGATGGCTCTGGCTTTGGCTCTGGCGATGGCTCTGGTTATGGCTATGGCTCTGGCTCTGGCGATGGCTCTGGCGATGGCTCTGGCTCTGGCTCTGGCTATGGCTCTGGTTATGGCTCTGGTTATGGCTATGGCTATGGCTCTGGTTATGGCTATGGCGATGGCTCTGGCTCTGGCTCTGGCGATGGCTCTGGCTCTGGCTCTGGCTCTGGCTCTGGCTTTGGCTCTGGCGATGGCTCTGGCGATGGCTAAAAACTAATACAACAAGTAAAAAAAAAGTAGAGAAAACTGTAACAGTAACCACTTACGAACCAATCAAGGAGTAACAAATGGCAAGTGTAAATAAAGCAATCATTCTTGGAAATGTGGGAAAAGATCCAGAAGTTAAAGTTACACCAAGCGGAGCAAATGTTGCAACCTTTTCAATAGCAACAAGTGAAAGCTGGACCGCTCCAGATGGAACAAAAAACCAGAAAACAGAATGGCATACAATTGTCGCCTGGAAGAAACTTGCTGATCTTGCGGCCAGCTACATCAAAAAAGGGAAGTCTATTTATGTAGAAGGAACTATTTCAACAAGATCATGGGATGACAAGGATGGAAACAAGAGATACAAAACGGAGATCACAGCCAGAAGCATCCAATTACTTGGGAGCAAAAACGATCAGCCTCAAGCGGTCTCTCAAGCTACACCTCCAGTAGCGGGTAGCGCTCCAGTAGCGGGTAGCGCTCCAGTAGATCCTGGCCAGGATTCTCTCCCCTTTTAAATTATTTACGGGTGTAGGCTAGGCTGGTAAGTCGCTTGGTTTGGGGCCAAGAAATCGGGAGTTCGAATCTCCCCGCCCGTACAACTTTAAGCTTCGGTACGGCTCCTGTAACGAGGGGAGCGCAATGGTCGCTTCTAACTCTCGACTGGAAACAGTGCATAGCCAGGGCGAGCATGCAGGAGCCTAACCCGATTTACTAAAAGAAATAGTGAAAAATAGTGAAAGATAGCGAAACAATCAAAAGCAAGTGTGCTTATTGCGACTCAGAAATTGAGACTTTCAAGGGCGCATTTCCAGAGACTTGCAAGACGTGTTTTAATGCTGCCCTCTCCCTGTGCGAGAAATGTACCGACGCGGAGTGTGAAGAATCGAATAGGGGGCCTGGGTTTATAAATAAGTGCAAAAACTTTTGGAAGAAAGAGTGGGGGGAAGATGAGTGAATGCAAGCACGATATGAGAAAAGCTATTCACCCATCTAGGGCGACATTCTATTGCCCAAAATGCAAAGAGGACATATCTCTGCTATACGTTTTCTACGCTGAGGCTATGCTGTGTTGGGAATGTTTTGAATATACAGAAGAACTGTCTTACCTTGGGGATCGGGGCTATTGCGAGAAATGTTTTACAGACAAGACAAAATCACTTAAACTTGGAGGATAGATGGATAACTTAACAGATAACGATCTTGTGATAATGGTCGAAATGGCACATAGAACTTGCAAGCTGAATGTGCTACGAAAAGCAAGAGACGAACAAGCAAACAGAAAAGAGTTTGAAGAAGAGGCGAAAGAGATTGAAGAGGAAGAAGATAAAGTACAAGAAAAGTATTATGAAAATGCTGGAATTTATCGTATTAACGGGAAGCTCTACAAGAAACATTATACCGCCGAAGAGGGCAGCTTGCCTTGTCATCGCTGCTGCTTTGGATCGGAGAATGGTGACGTGGATGAATGTGGACGGGACGAGTTTCCAGAATGTAACAACGCTTATTACACAATGATGTAGGAGGATGAGATGAGAGTTTTAATAGCATGTGAATTTAGCGGGATAGTAAGAGACGAGTTTTTAAAGCTAGGACACGATGCTGTTTCTTGTGACCTACTTCCTAGTGATTTGCCTGGGCCACATTATCAAGGGGATATTTTCAATGTCATTGATGGTTGCTGGGACTTAATGATTGCCCACCCTCCCTGCACACACCTATCTGTTAGTGGCGCTAAACACTTCAAGAGCAAGAAAGCTGACGGAAGACAAGACGCGGCTGCTGCTTTTTTTATAAAACTAATAAGAGCAGAGATTCCTAGAGTCGTTGTCGAAAACCCCGTTTGCATCATGTCTTCCCTCTACAGAAAACCAGACCAGATAATACAGCCTTGGCAATTTGGGCATGGCGAAACGAAGAAGACTTGTTTGTGGCTAAAGGGATTGCCAAAACTAATACCAACAGATATTGTGAATGGCAGAAGCGACAGAATCCACAAAATGCCACCATCAAAAGATAGAAGCAAATTAAGAAGCATAACCTACAGAGGGATAGCGCAAGCAATGGCTGCTCAGTGGGGCACAACGTGATGTAGTCACGATCCTGCATCTAGTGTTTGACAAAACGTTTGCATTTATTATTTTATTAGTATGAATCGGCAAATTCCTAATATAAAAGATTAATATAGCTCCCCTTATAGCACCCTTATGCGGTGCGGTCTCTGTAGTTTTTGCCGATTCTACCAGAGAGTGGGGGGGACTTTTTTACAGAAAGCGCTAGCTATATGCACGATAAAGGTTATGTGAAATTGTGGAGGGCTTTTAAGAATGATGAGTTTTGGACTAAAAAGAGAGAGTATTCTCAGGCTGAGGCTTGGATTGATATCTTAATGGAATGCAACTATTGTGACGGAGTTATGCTTCACGGAAACAAAGCTATAACTGTCAATAGAGGACAGTGCGCGTACTCACTTGGCACGTGGATGAAAAGATGGGATTGGAAGAGCAGGCACAAAGTTCACTTGTTTTTAAAACTGCTCGAAGCTCTGAATAAAGTCGTTACGGAAAACCTTACGGTTACGGTACGGATAACTGTCTGCAATTACTCTAAATACAACGACAAGGGGAACGAATCGGGAACGCCTGGGGAACGATCAGGGAATGATCAGGGAACGGATGGGGAAACAATAGAAGAAGTAAAGAAGAAAAGAAAGAAAGAAGTAAAGGTTTTTAATGCTACAATAAAATGGGAACGCAAGTTAAAAATACCGCAAACAGATCTTAACACCTATATCGACAATATTTATTGGTGGTTTAATAATGCGAGCGCAGATTATTGGGCTGGATTTGATACAGCCAGATCTATTGATGCTGAGAAGAAGAAGATGCTAGAGTGGTTTTGCAATAAGGCCAGAGAAGAAAAGGCTGGCAAAAAGGTCCACAGATCAAAAGATATTGGTAGATTTATAACAAATTGGATGAATAAGTAACTGGGGAAATAGAATGAAAAAGATTGCAATGAAATTTTTAGAGGCAGGATTTTCTGTCTTACCAGTTAAAAAGAGCGACAAGAAACCTATTTTTTTGATTAGAGAATGGAACCCGTTAAAATTAAGGCTGCCAACGAAGAGTGAAATAAACTCATGGTTTAACAACCCAGAGGCACAAATAGCAATTATAGGTGGCAAGGTTTCTAAAGGCGTGTTCTGTTTAGACTTTGACCTGAAGGCGGACTTAAATAAAGATGATGAAAAAGAAAACGTATACGCTAAATGGCTAGACTGTGTGTTTACTTACAACCAAGACTTGCTTAAGAAAGTTTATGTTCAAAAGACCGTAAACAATGGCTTCCATGTGATCTACACAACAGATGCACGAGAAGATAATAATGCTACGTTTGCTAGACGATGTGAAATGATAACTAAAGATGGCAAAGAAAAAAAGAAACTCCACACGCTAATAGAATGCAGAACTGAAAACGGATATTTCCTTGTAGCACCATCAGAAGGATACACTAAGGTATCTGGAGACATGTTTGATTTACCGCACCTATCACAAAAAGAGCATAACCTTTTAATTAACTGTGCAAGGACTTTAAATCAGTATGATGAGAATAAATATTTACCAGTTCACCACATAAAAGGATACGTTGGCATTACTCCTTTTCAAGATTATGACGAAAGTGTGTCTGAAAGTGAGCTTCTAGCTATGATTGAAGCAAGTGGATGGAAGATCCTACGAGCTATTGGCAATAAATATGAACTTAAAAGACCAGGCAAAAGAGAAAACACATTAGGAGCAACATTTAATTATATCCCCAAAAGCCTATATGTGTTTTCTACAAACTCAAATTTTCCAGAAGCGCCACAAAACTACAAGCCCTATCAGATTTACACAGTCTTAAACCACAATGGTAATTACAAAGCCTCTGGAGCTGATCTGTACGCGCAAGGATACGGCGACAGGATGGAAAGGGCAGAACCAGACAAGCAACCAATACCCCAAAGTGAATATGACAATATGTGGAATGACTTGCAAGACATTAGTGTTGCTGAGGAAAAGTACAAAAGCTTCCTCCCACTAATGAAAAAAAATCTAACTGGGTTTCCAACTTTTGATAAGAATATAGAATGTTACATACCAACAGATGTCTTCTTAATTGCAGGAAGATCTGGGACTTGTAAAACAACTCTTGGATTAGAACTCGGAAATAGAATTGCAAGATCAACAGGTACGAAATGCTTCTTTGCCTCTCTTGAAATGGATGTCTCTGGGATTTATATGAGGATAGCAACAGCTTGTAATTCAGAGATCCAAAGAGAAGCAACAACAGCAAGCGATGTGAACGATATGTTTAAAGATCCAAGTAATAAAAAATTAGAAATACTAAGAAAACACATTAAGACAAAATACAAAGATATGATTTTTTTAGATAAGCCAGGACAAACGTTTGCATCTATAGAGAAATATCTGTCTGCCATAAGAACCAAACACCCTGCTGGTGTGATAGTTATTGATTACTTGGGATATATCAAAGACACTGGCTCTGGATCAAATTACGAAAAGGTCACTAGAGTAGCAAAAGAAATGAAAGAGTTTGCCAAAAGAAACCAGATTCGAGTTGTGATGCTATGTCAAACTTCAAGAAAAGGTGAAGATGGAAAAATACCTGTCAAGCTACACCACCTTAGAGACTCTGGGTCAATTGAAGAGAGTTCTGACTACACAATAGGGATTTGGCATGGGATAGACGGAACTTTGCTTGGAGAGTTCCTTAAGGGCAGACAGATAGCAATAGGTATGCGTTTCGCGTTTCAAAACGTTGGGATGTTTTTAAAAGAAATTGAATACTCAAAAGAACTAATGGAAACTTCTAGCCTAGAAAGGCCGGAAGAACAATTTTAAAAGAGAAAAAACAAGGAGGATTTATGAAAGAGATTATTGGGTTTAATTTCCACAACATCTACTACACAGATGGTGAACACAAATGCTTTGAAATTTGCGACCAAACGACGGAGAAGCTAATCCTGCACTTAACAAAGCATGACTTACTCGACATGGTTCTTGCCATATTAGAAAAAGATAAAGATATCGGGGATGCCTCTAAACATTTTGTCGAAATGGTTATAATGCAGCAGAGGCTAAATCACGCAAACGGGCTTTACCAAGCAAGAGGCGAAGCAAAAGCAAGAGCAGAACTTAAGGAGGATTTATGAAGAAGAAATTGTGCGACGAGAAATGTAACGAGTGTCCAATAATAGGGCACCCCAACTCAAAGCTAGTTACTAGAATAATGAACGAAGCTTACGACAAATTTGGTGATGACTTTTACCACATCGTCCAAAGCAACTGTCCCAACTTAACGTGCTGCTACGACTGTCACATTGACGACTTTATGCACATGGAAGGTTGTGAAATAGTATGACAATTTTAACTTAAGGAGGATATTATGAAGATAATGACTAATCCAGTAGAAGAGGAATACATCGAGACCAATTGCGACAAGTGTAGTAGCAGGCAATATCTCAAACAGAGAGGAAAGCACATTGGCTTGTATTGCGACGAGTGTGGCTGGAAAAAGTGGATGAGACAAAAGCCCGAAAAGTTTGAAATGCCTTTTGGAAAGTATCGCCTAAAAACTCTCGGATGGATAAAAGAAGAAGATCCAGAGTACCTCGAATGGGCTGTTATTGGGTTGGATAGTGAAAATATTAAATCAAGAATAAGGGAGATATTATGAATAACCAACTACAAACGTCGGATACGTCAGTAATAACAAGCTTGACAAGCGCTGAGATTGACACTCAGATAAGTACCGCCAGAAAATATCCGCGCAGTATCGCTCAGTTTCAGCAGAAAGCGTTGACACTTGCAACTCATAATGTAGAAGTTGCGATGTCATGCAACTACTCAATTCCTAGGGGTGGAAAAAAGATAAGCGGCCCCAGTGTAAGGCTTGCCGAGATCGCTGTTAATGCTTATGGCAATTGCAGAGTTTACAGTAGAGTCATTGCGATAGAGCATGGATCAATCATCGCCGAAGCTGGCGCGGTTGACCTAGAGAGCAACTCACTTGTCAAGGTAGAAGTTCGGAGAAAGATTCTCGACAAGTACGGGAAGAGGTTTACTGAAGACATGATAAATGTAACAGCAAATGCGGCCTGTGCAATAGCTTTTCGCAACTCAGTGTTTAAAATGATACCGCTATCATACGTCAAAGAAATATCAGACGCGGCGAAGCAAGTTGCAATTGGCAATGCTGCAACAATTGGAGACAGGTCTGCGATGATGGTTAAAGCGTTCGACGAAATGGGCGTGACAGAATCTCAGCTTCTCAAAAAGATCGAGAAAGAAAAAATGACAGAGATATCCTTGAGAGACATTGAAAATCTTCAGGGGATATATACCGCCATTAGAGACGGAGACTTGTCTATTGAAGAGGCTTTTCTTGAAAAAAAGAAGGATGCTACACCACCGAAAAAAGCCAAAGAAGTAAAGCCTGAGAAAGTTGCTGTGCAGGAAGAATTGATTGATCCGATTCAGACCGAAAGTCAAGCAGAGGCTACGAAAAAACTCAAAGAAAAATTAAAAGGAGGGAAATAGATGGATGACATGTGCGTTGAATGCGAGTACAGTCCAAAAGACGAGTTCTCCTGTTGCGACAAATGTTGCTACAACTACCCAAGCATGTTTAGGCGCAAAAGTAACGGACCATACAAAGCGGTTATATTTGACAGACACCAAACATTGTTTTTTGGGACAAAGCCAGTAGACTTAAAGACCATTGCAGAAATACTTAACAAAACTAGGAGTGACAGATGATTCGTAGTATCAATAGTCCAAGCAATTTAGAGCGCAGATATCTGTGCCCAGGCAGCATGAGACTTGAAAAAGAGATTCTTGACAAGATGGAGAAAGAGCAGATCTTAGAGCCATCAGACAAAGATGCGACCAGAGGAGTAAAACTACACAAGGCGACGCAGAATACCCTTGAGGGTAAAGGTGTTGAGGTTTTTGATAACGACCACGACGCGCAAGCAGTAGCATACTGCGTTAACATGACTCGTGCAGAGATTGACAGAGCTGGCCCAGACGCTGTTGTCGCTTACGAAACTCAAGTTGACTTAACTGAATATGGGATACCATCTGGGGAGCATGGCAGTAGAGTTGATTGCTTGATAATTGTTCCTGGAGTTATGGTTATTGTCATAGATTGGAAGTATGGATTTGACTACGTTCCGGCTCCAAAATGGAACAGGCAATTTAAAGCCTATGCTCTCGGAGCTTACGATATGTACGGTGGAGCCAACGTGCGCTGTGTCAAGCTTCAGCCTGAGTCTCAAGAAGAATACCAGATGACATGGACAGAGTTTAACAAAGAAGATATCGAAAATATAAAGCTGGAAATTGCAGACATTATTGCCAACTGCGAAGACCCAAATGCTCCTCTCGTTAGAGGCAAAATTCAGTGCCATTGGTGTAAAGCTTACGACACTTGCCCAGCTCAGAGAGGGCTTGTTTTAGGCATACCAAAACATGTTGGAATTGCAGATCACCTCAAGGCAATCTCTCCTGTCCAGCGGTCAACACTCTACGACGACTTGCTCGCACTAAGTAAATGGACAGAGAAAGCTATAGCCTCCATTGAGACCGTATCAGTAGACAGCACCCTAGTGTTTGCAGATCACGAAGTTGCTCCAGGAAACAAGTCAAGAAGCTGGACAAATGAGACAGTTTCCTTAGCCATGCTTAAAGAACTCGCAGACAAAACTGGAAAGCCTAGAGCTGCCTGCCAGACTGAGCCGAAGATGCTAACGGTGTCACAAGCTGAGAAGCTCTTTGGAAAGAAAAAAGAAATAAAAGAATATTTTAACGGACACATAACTGAGAACGAGGGAAAATTAAAACTCAAGAGAAAGAAGAAAGTAAAATGAAGTCAATATTTTTTAGCATACCAGGGCGACCAATTCCCAAAGGACGACCACGTGCAGCTCGTGTTGGCAAATTTGTAAAGATGTATACCCCATCGACTACGGCTAGTTACGAAAACCTAGTCAAGGTATACTATGGAATGGCCAGCAAACTCGACCCGTTAACAGGTGCACTAAGAGTCGTGATAGACTGCTATTTTCCAGTGCCAGCCTCACTGTCCATGAAGAAGACAAACGCTATTTTGGAGAATAAAACTAAATATGTCAAGATGCCCGACGTTGACAATGTGGGAAAATGTATCCTGGATGCCTTAAACTCTTTTGCGTTTGTCGATGACAAACAGGTCTATCACTTGACTGTTGCGAAATGGTTCTCTGCAAAGCCAAGGGCAGACGTTACCATCTACTACGACGAGGAGGAAGAATGAAAGAAACACCCTACTTGCTGAAAGCCTGGGAGTACTGCCAAGCTTTAGACGAAAAAGATTACGCAGGATTAAAGATAAGATTAGACTTAAAAGAAGTTTTCACCCTAGATTACAAGCACGATTATGGCATAGCTGCGATTGACAAAGACGACAATCTAATTCTCGCATTCCAGGGTAGTGACGATCTCAAGGACTGGATCAACAATCTCCGATTTGTAAAGGTTGGCCCAAAGAATGTTCATGCTGGTTTCGCCGCGACCTGGGTGGGATTTGCGGAGCAAGTCTCCAAAATCTTGGAAGGAAGGTGCCCCAACGATATCACTGTTATCGGGCATTCTCGTGGCAGCGCAATTGCGAGCCTTTGTGCTTATGACATTGCTTTTTATAATAAAAGCGAAGTTAACCTTATTACTTTTGGATCACCAAGAGTTGGGGGCAGAGACTTTAGGAATGAATTTAAAAAACTTCCGATTAGCGGCGTAAATGTAATTGCGGGAAACGATTTTGTGTCTAACCTCCCCCCTCTCGCTGCGGGATTTAGAGACTGTTATGAAAACTATAGAATTGGTGGATGGAGGCGGTGGATTCCCAGCTTCATTTCTGGGATTTACTGGCACAATCATTATAAGAAAGCTCTGACCAAATATTACAAAAAAAGAGGTGAGATATGAGACAGAGACAATTTACCACAAAGATTACGGTACACCACAGTCTGGCCTCAAAAACTTCTATGAAAGACATCATGCGTTGGCACGTCGGAGAGCGTGGATTCGAAGACTCTGGTTACCATTTCCTTGTTCGCAAGAGTGGACTCATCGAGCCTGGGAGAGACTTAAGAAACGTTGGTGCCCACAAGATTGGCGACAACACTGTCTCAGTTGGAGCTGTTTTTGAGGGAGACTTTCGAACAGAGACACCTACAGCAGATCAGTATGATAGCTTTAATCTACTGAGGACGATGCTAACGAAAGTTTACGGACCGTTGCCAGTAGAGCCTCATCGAAGGATCGGAAACAAATGCCCTGGAAAGAATTTCGATTTTAATTTAATTTAGTTGCGAAGATCGACCATGTTTGTTATATTGAAACTGAGGGGTGAATCCCAAGTTGCCCCTACCTTCAATGAGTGGTTGATTGTGTGAGACCTCTAGTGTCCTTAAGCGCTAGGGGTCTTTCTTTATTTATGTAGCTTTTACTTCCACAACCGCCATACGTTCGACGATATTCCCCAGGGTGGTATCAATTTTATCAAGAGTCTTTTCAGTATATTCGAATTTAGTTTGCAACTGAACTACTCCTGTTTTTATTTCTGTGATTGACTCATTCAAATTTTCATGCCTTGCCTGACAAGCATGATTATCTTTCGATGGTTTGTTTCTCATATGAGCTGCTATCCAGGCAACAGTAACTCCTACGATTAGAGAAATTGAGGCGACGATGAAATTTTGTCCAATAAACACAAATACTTCGTTCATATTTAATCCTCATTCTTTTGACACTGGTTCTTTTTCAATTGCTTTCATATAGTCTCTATTTTGTTTTGCTCTTTCTTTTGCACGTCTAAACACAAGTTTCATTACAGCAGTCTTCCCCTCCTTGCTTAAATGAGTATATCTCTTTACACCCTTTTCTCCGATACTTTGAGCGACTTTTTTTGAGAGCAAATTAATCTGCCTATTGTCCGTAAGGATTCTGGTTGCATGGTCATGGATACCTCCAAGAAACTCCTGATAAAGTTTTTCGTTCATGGTTCCGCTTTCGCGCCCAGTTTCACCATCTCTGACAAAATCTCTAGATATCGTTGGTCTATACCCTTGCTTCTGAGCCTCTTCGTCAGCTTCGCTTTTGTATTTTTC
>Ga0075125_10000892_pt1 | contig 13881 bp, 24 predicted proteins | sample AntAceMetag02UKN_FD_69810 | JGI IMG/M metagenome (GOLD analysis project Ga0075125, IMG submission 69810) | Saline lake microbial communities from Ace Lake, Antarctica - Antarctic Ace Lake Metagenome 02UKN | ecosystem: Environmental > Aquatic > Non-marine Saline and Alkaline > Saline | place... | reverse complement strand
ATCTCATCTAATAACTTGTATCATCAAATACTTCAACTTTTTTTTCTATTCCTTTCTCTTCTTTAGTATCGGTTGAATTCAGATATGTTTTATTATAATACTCGAAATATTTATCTTGCATTATAAAAATCTTTCCTTCTAATTCTGATAATTCTAATTTTAGTTCTTTCAAACTTGTAGGTCCGGATAAAGTAATTCTTATTGGTCCAGCCCTCGTTGCTTTATGATTTGCTTTATTAATCATTTCCTCGTTGCTATCTTTGAAATTCTCTTCTATATATTCTAGAAATTCATCAGATATATCTATATATAACAATCTAGATTTTTTATTCATACTTATTTCGAATTCATTACCATAATCATATTCTTGTTCTTTTATTGTACTCTCCGTAACAAAATTTGTTTTAGGTTCTTTATAATTTTTTGTAAAGGTTTCTCTGTTGTAATTGTACGGATTTGTATAGGGATTTGTATAGGGATTTGTATATGGATATTTTTTACTACATGTAAGATGTACACTTTTATCAACTTTTTCATCAATCTTAGTTTTTAAAATTTCTTTATATTCATTATATAATTCATTTTCTCTTTTAACCTCGATATTATCTATATCTTTATTTATAATATATTTCATCTTTGTTATTGGATGTCGTGCTATATAATTTATAATAACTCTTGCTTTTATTTGGCTTCTTGATGATAATAAAAATACAAATATTTCTCTACCTTTTTCCATTGACATAAAATCACGGACTTTATCATCATCTACACTCGACCATGATGTTAATCCAGGAGCAAATGGATGTATATGCCAGTGAGCTTTTATATTATTTCCGTTTTCTACACCTATTTGTTTAAGAGTATCTATCATTCCTTCTTCTGATATTTCAACTTCTGCTCCTGAAGCTTTTTGTTTTGGTATTATAAAATTATCAAGTATAAGCTTTATATCTATATTATTATCTTTATCCATGATACTATTTTCCCATTTTCCTGTTAAAAATCCAGCAATTTCTTTACCAGCGTTTAATTCTTTAATATTATACATTAAAGTCATAATTTCGTCATAAGTTTTGTCTTTTATTATTACTTCATAATTTATTTTCGTCATTTTTTTTATTCCTCGGTTTTATTCTTTTTTAATTTTTCATAGAATACTCCTATTTTTTCATAACTATCCTCTTCATTATAAGTAGTAATCCATGAATATAATAATTTTACTAATTTTTGATATTCTAAATTTATTAATGCATCTTTAACAGCTAGGTTAATATTTCCAAAGCATGGACTTCCGAAACGATTAATATGGGGATGAGCATTACTAATTTCGTTATTATCTCTTTCTTTACTACTAGCAAATATTCTATCAGGATATATATTTATATATATTTCCCCTATATAGATAGATTTTTTTACTAATCTGGGTACTGCTATTCCGTCCTCATTATTTATCCGTCCTACTTTAATTTTATAAGGGATATAAAGTTCTTTAAAATATAACCTTATATATTTACCTATTTTAACTCTATCAATAAACGGATATTTCTTTATCTTTTTAATATCATTTAATATTTTTTTAGTAATTGCATCATTATCTATTATATTTTCATATACTAACAATTTTCTATTACATTCTTTAATTTTTTTAAGCTTTTCTACATATAACATATCATATTTATTCAAAAGTTCTCCGTGTTCTTCTTTTTGTGTTTTATATCTTTTTAATTTCATACGAATTTCATTATTCCAAACTTTTTCTAGAGCGTAAGTAGATTTTTCTTCTTTTTTTACAAATTTAAAAATTGTAACATTATTTATATCAGAATTATTAATTATTTTTTCATAAATCGGCAATAATGTATATTCTTGTTTTATAAAAGGGTTTATTAATACTACAATAATATTATTTTCGGGGATGTATAATATATTTTCGCATGGTAGAATTATATGGTATAATTCTTCTAATTTTGTACCTACTATTTTCATTATACTATCTTCATCCCGTTTTAAATTAGGATTGTTTATAACATTATGATAAGACTTAATATCAAATTTTAGTTTTTTTGCACTATTTACAGAATCTTCATTATTACTATAAACATTAATAAATTCTTTACCTATTGGATAATACCATAATGTCATTTTATCTTGCCAATCGTTAACGTTTATCTCATCTCCGAAAGCTATTTTTCCTATTTTTAAAACTTTAATACATTTATTCATATTTTCGATAATATTTGCATTATTCATGTTTCTTTCATAGTAAAATTTACTATTTTCTAATTTATTTTTAATGAATTTATCATTTATAATATAATCTATAAAATCGTCAGAAAACATATCAAAAGGTTTACCATATACTTTTTTAAAATATTCTTTTGTAATTTTTTTCGAAAGAAGTTCATCACTTTTTCCGATCTCAGCGGTTTCTAATATTTCTTTTTCCATTTTTTATCCTTTAATATTTAATTATCATATTAATCATATTCATATTCATTTTCTTCACCATGGAAATCTTCAATAAGTATATAAGGATCTTCTTTATTATATGATGTTATCCATGAATATAATAATTTAGTTAGATCATAATATTCCATATTTTTTAACATATCATTAATTTTTAATCTTATGTTTCCGAAGCATGGAACTCCTTCATGATTAACATGTGGATGAGAATATTTATTAGTTTGTTTGTCTCTTTCTTTACTACTAACAAATATTCTATCAGGATATATTTTGATATACATATCTCCTATATAAATAGATTTTTTTTCTAATCTGGGTACTGCTATTCCTTCATGATATATTTGTCCTGTTTTAATATTATAAGGGATATAAAGTTTTCCTATATCTATTTTGATATATTCTTTAATCTCTATATCTTTAACAAAAACAAGTTTCGAAATTTTGTCTACATTATTTTTAATTTCTTTACCTAGATTATTATTTTTCATTATATTCATATCATGTCTTAATGAAACATTTACTTCTTTTCTTTTTTCTAATAAACCATTATATCTTTCTGATAATGAATCCATATCATAGTTTATACTATTAATATTATTTCTATTACTATATATACTAGATTTAATTTCATATCCCCAGATTTCATTATATACAAAATATAAAGAATCTTCTTTAGATATATATTTATATTCTATACCATAGTTGTTTTGGTGTTTGATTTCATTAACAGAGATTCGTTTATATACAAAATTATTATTTACGAAAGGATTAGTTAACATAATAGTAATATTTTTTTGAGGAATATATAAAATAGTATTCATTATATTAATGTAATATAATTTTTCTATTTTATGTGCTATAACTGTAGGTATATTTTTATTAGATTTAGCTTCTTTATTAAATTCTATACTACCATACGAAAATTTAAAATTTTTTCTTCCAGCTTTTTTAATACTCAATGGATTATATACATTTATATTCATAAAATATTTTTCATCTTCTGGTAATATCAATAATGTCATTTTGTCTTGCCAATCATTGATATTTATACTATTTCCGAACCCTATCCTTTTTATATCGAAATGCTCAATTATGTTAAAAATTGATTTGATTAATTCATCTTTGTTCGAATTTTTATTAAGATCTATTAACATTTCGTAATTATCATTCAAAAATTTTATACTTTTAGTATCTAATTTTATATTAGATAAATCTTTATATATAAAAGATTTAACCAAACTTTTTTTAATATATTTTTCTACTGATTTCTTCTTTATCGAAACCTTTTTTAATAAAGGTTTAAAATCTTTAATAAATGATTTAGTTTCGATTTTAAATTTATAATTTTCGTCTCCTAGATATTTTATTTCGTCATAACTCATATAATATGAATGATTCTCTGAAGATAATCCCTCACAATTATGTCCTTTAAAACCAGGACCCCAAAAAATCGGAATATCATTTCTATCATTTCTAGCCCATTTTACATATTTTAATACAATACCCATACTATTATTCGGTAAACGAACCGAATTATTCTTATCTTTTAAATTGACAATCATTACTTTGTCTCCTTTATGAAAAGTTCTACCATTATGTTTTTTAACTTTTATTGCTGCTCTCTTTTTTCTTCTTTTTATCATTTTGATATTACTCCGTTTTATTTTCTTTTTAAAATGATCCTAAAATTATATCTCCTTTGATATTAGTAATATGACTAAATCTTGTCTTTTCATTTTTGATATATTTTAGTACATCTACTATTATTTTAGATGCAATATAAGAATTTACTGGCCATAATGTTTTTTCTCCGCATTTAAGTTCTGAAAATTTACCTTCTAAAGTTTTAAAATATTTTTTATACTGATCTTTATCAGTCCCTAAAAATGAATATTTTTCAACGTTAAAAGCTCCAATACGACCATCTATAATAAAGACAGGGAAATCTAATAAAGATTTTGTTAAAATTTTACGAGCTTTTATATTATCAAAACATAAAATATGAATAGAATCTTTACTAACGTTAGGGTTAAACTCACTGTTTATTTTTATATTTTCAGCTTCTATATTTATATCAGGTATCATTGATATTGCTATATTTCTTATAGCATCTATTTTCTTATTTCCTATATCAGTAATTTTATAGAATTGTGCTGGAAGATTAGAATCTTCTACAATATCATAATCATAGATAGTTATATTTTTAAATCCAGTCTTTGCTAAACCTATTATAACATGACTTCCTATAGATCCGCATCCATAAACAAATATTTCTGGTTGATCTTTTATCGGATCATATAAAAGCTTCTGTTTGTAGTAAATATCATTATCATTATCATCATCCAAATTTATTCACCTATCTAGTTATTTAGTATTAAAAAAAAATGAAAAAATGTTTTTTGCTAATCTAGTAAGAATTACCAGATTTAACTTTATGAACAAGAAAGTATCCTTTTTCGGGTTCTACGGTATCTTCTAAAGATAGATTGTTATTATCTATATCTCTAACTCCTTCGTTACCTGCTGGATGAAATCCTCCTGACTGCATCGCTTCTAGGATTGTAGAATTTTTATCTACATTGACAGCTTTATTATTGTCAATCCTACCAACGATAACTTTAATGGTTGACATTATCAATCACTCTTCTTCGTCAATCGGAAATAATCTAGCTATTTCTTCATTCTCAAGTTTTAGTTCCACTCTCAATTTATCAGATTTCTTCTGAGCTGTTCTTGCATCAGTTTCGTATGAAATGAAAAGCTGTACTTTTCTTCCATAATCTTTTGCTTTCGCATCAATAGCTAAAGCAATAGCATTTTCTTTAGCTTTTTTCAAAGCTGCTGATTCAAGAGATTCAAAAGTTGTATGATCTAATTTTTCGGTCTCTTCTGTTTTTCTCATATTATTTACCTCCTAAATTTTTTGTTTTATTGTATTTGATAATATAATTTAATCATCGGAAATATATAAATATTTACCTATGACTTTTTATCAAAGATTCGATAGTTTCTTTACCATTATTTTTTTTTATACTCATCATACATTTTCCTTCTATATGAAGATATAAAATTACCATGTTTCATATCATATTCAATGCTTAATATTTTAGACATATCTGATGTTTCTCTATTAGTATTTCCACCTTTCGAAGATTTCATAAGACGAGATGAATAATTTTTTCTATCTTGCATCTTCATTGTTTTTGCCATATTTTTTTCACCTTTGATTTTGTTATTTGTGTTATATATATTAAATCATTAGTAATATATAAATATTTACTTATGTTTATATTCTTAAAACTTGTTCTTTTCTATTTTTATTATTCAACATCTGTATATATAGGTCTAGCATCTTTATCAATATTACCTTCTAATAATCTAAACAGATTATTTCTTTTTACTATCAAAGTTAGTGGTAATAGTCTTTTTATTTCATTGATAAACATCTTAGTTTTTGTTACTGACGGTTCTATAAGATTACTATGGTTATTATCAGCTCCTATAATAAGAATTCTTGGTTTTATTTCTTTTACCATTCCTAATAAAGCTACTATATCAAAATCCATGATAGGTTCGATACTTACCATTTTTCTTTTTATTAATAGATTACTAAAAGTGTTAACTCTACTTACCGGGCTAGGAGCGTAAGTTCCTGGATATATTCTATTAGATTCTAAAGTTATACCATACATACTACTTTCTGGAAGAATATTATTAAATTCTTCATATCTTTCAGGATTTTTTGTCTGAAATAGATATTTATTAGTTGGATAAGAATTACATTTACTTATAACTCTTTCAATAATTTCTATTGGTGTATCATCTGTAAAAAGATCTGTCATGGAACATACAAATATAAAATTGTTTTCTCCTAGATCTTTTTCAATTTCATTTTCTATTATAGAAATTTTTCCCTTATTAAAATCTTTATCAGTATTACAATATTTACAGTCATGACTACATTTACCTCTTACAGGATTCCAATGATTCTGACTAAATTCTTCCCATTGTATTTTAGATCTTTTTGTTACATGTACTATTGGCATTTTGATAAATTCCTCTCATTTTTAATTCTTGGGGGAGCCATCATAAAAATTATAAATTTTTTGATTGCCATCCTATACTTTATTTTTGATATACATGGGAAATTCCGGGTTAATCCCAGTGAAAATATTAAAAAAGAATTTATAAACTCGTACATCAAATAGATAACAGTATAAAATACTTTGTTTATTTTCATATACAACAATAGTATACTGTTATCAATATTAATTTTAGTATCCCCCCGGATATTATTTTTTGTTTATGTCAAAAAAATAAAAAGATAATTTTTTAGTATTGATTCATATCATTTACCAGAAAAAATCTAATATATTATCTGAATCTACTATTGCTGGAATCTCATCTTCTATAAGATTTCTCACACTAGTATTGAAATCTATTTCGTCTGATATTGGTTCGTATATGTCTTCTTCCATTTTATTTACCTCGTAGTTATTTCTTTTTTATTTTTTTTATTGTATAATACTATTATACATTAGTATTATATAAATATTTACTTTAGTATCATACCATAATATTTTCATATTTTTATACTTCCGTCGATAAGTATTAATAATATTTCTTTATTAAGTTTTCTAGCATATCTTATAGTAGCCCAAGTACCAGATCTTAATATTTCTTTATTACCTTTTGGACATGCTATCAGTATATCAGAACTATTAACTATATCATAATTTCTTTCTAAATATTTTTTACTATCTAAAATTTCTACTTTTCCTGTTTTACAATGAGCTCTTGCATAAGTATTAATAGGAGGATGTATTACAACTTTTATATATTTTCTTTCTTTAATTGTTATATTATGAGCTTCTTCATCAGCTCCTATACAATCCCCGTGATGCATTATAAAATTATTTCCTGATGTTTCTAATATCTTTTTTAAAGTCTTTTTTTGTTTATCCGTCATACCATTTTTCGTTCCTGTAAATCCATAATTATATATATTATGTTTATTATTAGTTTCTATCATTTATGAATCCCCTCATATTTTTATGATACTATTTTAATCCTTGGATTTGTATCTGTAATAGATAATGTTTCTCCGTATATCATTCCTATATAATCTAATATTTTTACAAGAGCCTCACTATGTGCATTATCCAGGGTATCAAAATATATAATAACCTTCCAAAATCCCATACTGTTACCAGGTATAATATCACATTTAATATCATTATAAGGACTTTCTATAATAATTCTGTATATTATTCTAGCAATATTTTTATGCATTCTCTACCTCGTTCTTTTATTTTTATCTATACAACTTTTACAATATACAGTTTTCTCTTTCTTCTATATCATCTATAATACTATGACTTTGATATGATATAATTTTTTTTTCTACTTCTTCTAATAGTATCAAAGATTTTTCAGATCTTTTTATACTAGATTCTTTATTTGTCATTTATATCATTTCTAATCCATTTTCTAAAGTTTCTGCTTCTAATTCTTCAGTATTACTATATTTTTTCATACGTTTCCATTTATTATTTACATGCCAATACTCTACAAATATTTTTTCATCGTTTTCATTTTCTTCATACCATCCACTCAATATAGGTATACATGTATCATTTAATATAATAATAGCTTTACAATCCCACACACTTTTCATAAATTCTAACATAAGCATTGCTTCTTCTGGAAGTTTATACTCTGTTTCCGTATTCGTAACATTTTTTGTTTCTAGTTTACTTTCCATTTTCAATTACCTCGCTTTTTTCTAGTAATTATTTTCCAATATTTTTTATCTCTACTTCTCATAGCTTTTAATTCTTTTTGATTAAACATAGTAACAATTTCAGAATTATAATCTAATTCCATAATATCTTCTACATCGATCTTATCTTTATACCCTCTTGCTTTTGATATTTCGAGAACATCAGATTTAGATCTTGCATATATTATCCCTTTAGAATTAGGTTCGTGGTTTTTAAAACCTGGTATCTTATAATAGTTAACTTTCACCATTCTTACCTCCAATCTTAATTAATTTTTAACTATTTATTATATATATAGTAAATCAAAAGAAATATATAAATATTGTCACGGGTAATATTATATGTTTTCTAATCATCAACATAATATTCCGTATATCCATATTCCCATTTCCAGTTTCTTCTTTCAAGATGTTTAATGATAAGTTCTTGTGTTTTTTCTGAATGAATAATTACTTTTTTTTATTAATTTTGTTTTGCATATGTTCTCAAACATATGTTATTACAAAATGAAAGATTATTTTTAACTATCTTTTTATTATATGGATATTTATCATCTTTTTCTACAATATATTCTACTATAAATATAGGCAAATTTTCTTCATCTTTATCTTCGAAATTAACTGGTATTGTCTTACCACAAAATTTACATCTATGATAAACTCCGTCTGGTGATTTTTCTATAGTAAAATTTTCATCTAATAATTTTTTATCAAGTTCTATATCATTATATAGACATTTCCAATCACAGTATCTAAGAGATGAAGAATCTATACCGAACCTATTACATAGTATAACACCTTCTTTATCAGACAATACATTATTACATATTCTACATCTAAATTCTTTATTTTTTTTATTCATCTTTCTCATCCGTTCTAATGTCACCGATTTGTTATCTTCTGTGTTTAATTAATTCTAAATCTTTTTCTGGTATTGTTTCTGATGTTATCCATCCAAACAAATAGAAATCAAATATTCTTTGCCAAAAATATTTTCTTTTACTTTCATACACTTCTATAACATATCTATTAGGTTCGCATTCTTTACTTTCTAGATATAATGCTTTATGATAACTAAAAATTCTTCCTCGATAACCTCTATATATCCCTCTTTTTATTTCAACTACATCTTTGTATTGAAATTTAGTATCTTTTAAGTATTTTTTCATTTTATATCACATCCAAATTTTAACATCTCTTTCTGTTGCATATAAAGCAAACTCTTTATTTCCTTCATTAATCTTTTTCTCATTCCCTTTAAAATATTTTATAGGTATATTTTTAAATTTTCTAAATTTGAAAGGTAATCTTTTAATAGTAGATTCTAAATTTCCTGGTGGAAAAAGTTCGATCTTAATTCTTTTACCTCCTAACTCTTTTTTTCCAAATATGTACATTCCTTTTTTTATATGATATAACTTCCTATTTAAAAATAGCCCTGTTTCATCTCGCAAAAAATATTCATGCAAAATCTTTTTATTTTTCATTTCCATTTTCATATTATTCTATTTATTGTTCCGTGTACATTATATATTTTAGATTGCATTATATACTGTTCGAAATATTTTTTCAAATCTTGAACTTTTACTATATCTATATTATTTTCATTTTCTATATCATTCTCAATAGAATATCTTATTAAAATTATAGTATCATATATTTTTCTATCATCCGATTTTCGTTCTAATACCAATTTTCTAATTGTTCTTCTATTGTTATATTTACTTCGTCTCTACCTATAACTTGATCTATCATATCAAATGGATGAAAATTTACAACATCTTTATCTCCTGTTATAAACATAGCACATAATTGTTCTCTCATTTCGTCTAAATGCCATTTATTCTTTTGTTTTATTTCTGTCATGCTAAGATGTATCATTCCATCCGAATTATAGTTTGCTAAAGAATTCATAAATCTATTAGCATAAATTTTTTCTATTATTACTTTGTTCGGATTCATTTTATTCGTTCCTCGTATTATGTTTTTATTCACCTTTTTCTGGACATCCTTCTATCATTCTACTAATTCTTTTTTGTTCTTCTAACTCTCTTGATACTTTTTTAAAATCATTATTAGCTTTTACTATTTCTTTACAGAAATTTTTCCAACAATCAGAACAATATGAAACTCCTTCTATTAAATCGCATTTCCCTATTTCGCATCCACAATTAGCACATTTAATCATTTTTTGTCACCTATATTTTTTTGGTATGAACTCTCTATATTTCTCTCTTATATTAAAATTTTTTATAAAAGCTATGAATTTCATTTTTTTTATTTCTACTAAGTTTTCATATATTTACTAGTAGATATCCTCCAGTAGGGTCTTCATTATTTAAATCTTTTTCAGTGTTGTATGCAAAAATTTCTATAGTATCGGAATCTAATTCGTCGTCATATTCTTGCTCGAATTCATCTCTTACTTGACTAAGATTTGTACAATCTCTGAAATATTTTCTTTCAAAGGTAAAACTTTTAGTAATTGATAAAGGACCCATTGGACTATTATCAACAATCTTTATTTTGATAAATGATACATTTTTCATACTTTTTTCATCTCCATGTTTTGTTTATGCTAAAGCTTTTTTCAATACATTATTTACTGTATTGTAATAAACTTTTTTTCTTTTACTTATTGGTAATGTAACTTTTCTTACATTATATAAGTTTACAGATTTTATTGATGCTTCATGCATCATTTTTAATACTTCATACTTTCTGCCTATTATTATTTTTCCTATTATAGGTATATTTAATTCTTTCATTTTTTGTTTCCTCTTACCTTTTAATTTTTTATTTAAAAGTATAAGAAGTAAAGAAATATATGATATACTTCTTTACTTCCTATACAAAAATTGTAGGTAATTATGATGTCTTTAAATAAATATTTTATTTCCGTAAGTTATATGATTATAATTTCCAGTTTCTGGTAATATCCATATGATCTCGAATGGAAAATAATTTTTAGTTTTACTAATTCTAGTTTCTCCATCCGAAAGTACTATAACTAAATTATTATTCTTTTTCTTATTTTCTTTTACTTGGATTAGCATATTTTCTATATCGGTTCCTCCTCTTCCGCTAACTGGTAGTTTTGTAATACTATTAGCATCAGCAGATCTCAAATCATACTCTTCGTTAATTTGTGTATCCCCGAAAATGATATTAAGTTTTAGTGATGAATAAGATCTTAGAAGTCCCCACATCTCTGTTATGAATTTTGTGTATAAATCTTTACTAATACTTCCGCTTGTATCTATTACTGCGCATACTTCTATACTTTCTCTCAATACAGAAGGAGTATAAATATTTAAAGCATGACTTTTTCTATGTGGTCTTCTATAAGTCCAATCATGAGGATCTATAGACTGTTTAATATATGCTCTAAGTTTACTTTCCCATTGTATTTTAGGTTTTAACAAACTATCTATATAAAGATTCATATTTCCTGGCATATTTCCAGCTTGTTTAGCTATAGTATATCCGTTTACAAGAACTCCGTTCATTTTTTCTTTTAAACTATTCTGATCTTCTTTAGAAAGTTTTTCGAACTCTTCATGCATATGTTTATCAAAGACGAAGTTAGTCCCACCGTTCAGACTTTTTTCTATTTCTGCTGGATTTGGAAATTTAGAGATAAGTTCTAAATATATTCTTTCCCACGATTTTTCAGTAATGTTCTGTATTTCTATTTTTGATACTCCTAAAGTAATGGATCCAGTATTATATCTAGTATCTACGTTAACATATCCTTTTCCTTGTGGTATACTAAGATTATTAGTTGCACATATCATATTAACAACCATGTCTTGAGCTATGTTAGATATCCTTAAATATCTGGATCCTAAACGTCCTATATGGTCCAATGCTTGATGTAAAACTTCATGGCATATACATCCAACCAATAAGTTTTGGTTCTTTAAAGAGTCTTCTACAAAGCTTTTATTGTAATATAGATTAAGTTTTCCATCTACCCCCATAGTAGGAACTCTATCTGTTTCTATTATTTTCATGTTCATAGCAATGTATGCAAAGAAAGGCTGTTTAGATTGTAGCTCTACAATCGCTTTCTTTATTCTCCTTGAATATTCATCTTTTGCCATTTTAATCAAGTAGTAAGTCTCCGTATTTTTTATAACATGCATCAAATTCTTTTGCATATTCTGTTGATATAAGTTTCTTAAATTTGTTATGAGAGACAACTTTTATTAACATTCTTAGCATGTATATACCCATCTCTTCTTTTATATAAGTAGATACTTCTAATATTGTTCCGAATATCTTTTTATCTCCTTCTTTATATTTTCCTAATAATCCAGTAATTATAGAGTATACTATTTGAAGTTCTTCTATTTTCTCAATTTTACTAGGATCTAGAATAATATCTTCTAGTTTGATTTTAGTTTCTAATTTCACAAAAGCTATGAATTTAGTACTCGTAGCTTGACCAATAAGTCCCCTTGCAAATAAAGATTTTCCGTTTATATTAAGTTCTTTATTAGAATTATATATATTAGATAGTTTTTCCCAAGTTCTTACACATGGTTGTCCTAATGAATCACTAATTTCATAATCTAATTTATGAACATCATCCGGAGCAAAAGCAAGGTATCCTAATATAGTTGAATTTATTCCTGTATTGATTCCGTATTCTATAAATTCATCTGATGTTATCGGATTTATGAAGTAATTACCTCTTCTAGTAACTAGAGCTACGGAATCTTGAATAACATCTCTTACTTGTGAAGATTCATTTCCAGCTGAACATACTAATATTTTATTTGATAAAGGTAAATCCCCTATGCTTCTATCATTGTATACTTTATAGAATTGAGCTTTTATCATGTTAGATGCTAGATTCATTTCGTCGAAAAAAAGAACACCAGTAACTTCTGGTTGAGATATAGTATCAAATAGAATACTATACTTGTATGTAATATAGTTTTCACCATTGTTCATTTCTTGTAATCTTAATTCACCTATATCTGTTTCAGAAGCTCTTAAATCTTCGAAGATAAAATATTTTTCTGGCTCTTTATTTATCTCTTTCTTTTTTTCTAAAGATAGTTTTGACCATTCTACAAAAGTTTTATTTTCTCTTTCAGCAATAACTTTAGATGTTTGTTTAATCAAAGCTGATTTTACTGTAGAGGGTTCTCCGATTAAATGGAAAGGTTCTTTAGCATTCCAATGCGCTTTCATAATAGTCGGTATTGTTAATGGACTTTCTCTTATTATTGTTGTTTCTGACATCTTTATTTATCCCCCGGATTCATCACTTCATTACTATCATCAAAACTATATTGCTTTATTGATATAACTTGTTTAGAAATAAATTCCTTTTTTTTCTTATTGTTTTTCATTCAGATTACCTACAATCTTTTTTAATTTTTTAGTATTTATTATATATATAGTAAATCAAAAGAAATATATAAATATTGTCACGGGCAAATAAAACTTTTAGTATCTTCGGGTTAAACTCAGCGAGTATTATAGATCTGCAATTCCCAGGCTTTGTTATGGTGGAATATGAAGTTTTTTGAATCCTGGGCTTTGTTATGGTGGAATATGAAGTTTTTTGAATCCTGGGCTTTGTTATGGTGGAATATGAAGTTTTTTGAATCCTGGGC
>Ga0075125_10000888_pt1 | contig 13900 bp, 17 predicted proteins | sample AntAceMetag02UKN_FD_69810 | JGI IMG/M metagenome (GOLD analysis project Ga0075125, IMG submission 69810) | Saline lake microbial communities from Ace Lake, Antarctica - Antarctic Ace Lake Metagenome 02UKN | ecosystem: Environmental > Aquatic > Non-marine Saline and Alkaline > Saline | place... | reverse complement strand
AAAGCCAGCCTGAATGATCTCTATTTTTTCAACCAATACATTTTAGGAAACGGGACTGTAATGAACCCGGAGCTGCATGGTGAAATGTGCGACTTCGCTACCAGCTTCAGAGAATGGAAAGGAACGAAAAATAAGAAATTAATTTTGGAACCTCGTGGCACCTTGAAAAGTACCTGCGTAACCATAGCTTTACCGCTTCAATTAATCCTCCGACAACCGGATGTCAGGGTATTGATTGATTCAGAAAAGCTCACCAACTCTAAGAATTTTTTAACTTCGATTAAAGGACACATAGAAACTAATAAAAAATATCGTGATTTAAGTAAATACTTATATGGTCGTTACCCGAATCCTGGCTCAAAAAAAGAAGAAAAATGGTCAGCGACTGAAATTACCAGTGCCCTCCGCACGAACAAGAGCCTCAAAGAGTCAACGATATCTTGTGGTGGGGTCGATGTTGTCAAGGTCGGCTCACACTATAACGTAATTATTATGGACGACCCTGTTTCGGACAACAATACCGGAACTCGGGAGCAAATTAACAAGGTAATTCAGCATTATAAGCAGAGTTTATCCCTCTTGGAGCCAAATGGTATCCTTATTATTATAGGAACTCGTTGGGACTTCGGAGATCTTTATGGATATTTAATAAATGAACACTCAAAGTTCTTTGACATATTAGTCAGGCGTGCGATTAAAGCAGATGGATCCCTTTTATACCCTGAACGCCTCGGACGTGAATTTCTTGAGGAGCAAAAAGTATCACAGGGAGCATATATGTTCAGTTGTCAGTACTTTAATGAACCTGTACCACGTGATGACGCTACATTCCGCTGGGATTCTTACCGAGAATGGGATGGCGACTACGTTGATAATAAATTAAACATAAAAGAAACTAGGCGTTACACTGGTGAAAGCACTTCTGTAGTGGAAGAAGTACCGATCACAAAACTCGTGAATGTGTTTATGACTGTGGATCCTGCTATTTCAGAATCCGAAAGAGCTGATTATACTGCCATTGTAGTTACAGGCATTGACAAAGAAAATAAAATTTATGTCCTGGACTATGTGAATCAGCGTTTATCAGGTCAGCGCTTCTGGGACGAGATATTCAGAATGTACCTAAAATATAACCCAAAACGCTGGGGATTAGAAGAAGCTTCATTCCAAAAACAATTGCGTATAAATTTAAAGGAAGAAATGAGACGGCGCAATGTGTTTATTGCACAACCAGATGAGCTAAAACCATTGGGCGATAAGGAATCTAGAATCAGAGGATTACAGCCAAGATATGAAGCAGGATCGCTCATAGTTAAAAAAGGAATGGACGATTTAAAATATCAAATGATTAACTTTCCTAGGACAACATACGATGATGTTATTGACGCTCTAGCGTATACTCTTCAAGTAGGGTATCATAAACGTACTAAGAGCGGAGGAACAAAAAAACCTTATAATCCATTATATGAATCTACAGGATATTAATAAAACATAACATATGGGAATATTAGCAGATAAAAAATTGGAGGAATCACAAAGGACTAAATCACAATATATGCCGGAGGAGGACGAGCGTGCTGAACTTGATTTTGTTTTTGAGCGTTGGGGCAAAATGAAAACCGCAAGAATTAAACAAGAAGCCGAATGGAAAAAAGATGAAAATCAGTATTTGATGAAAGGCGCAAAAAGGAGAGACGCTGAAAATTGGATGGCTGATTTAAAGTTGCCGGATACTTCGGCTGCAATTTTAGCAGCACAAGCTGAGTCGGTAGACCAGACTCCTGGAATTAGTTTTCTACCACGTAACCCAACCGACACAAAAAGAGCCGAAAGATTTGACGCAGCATTTAAATACTCTTGGGAAAAAGGACAAGGACAATTAGAACTATCCGACTTTATGTTACAGCGGATAATTTTTGGTACCGCTGTCGCAAAAGAGTATTGGTGCCAAGAATGGCAAACTAAAAAAGAAGTTACTGAGTGGGAAACAGATGCGGATGGGAATCAGTCATACGTGCCAAAGAAATGGAAAAAGAAAAATTCATTAATGTTTGACGACGCTAAATTCAAATCAGTTTTCATTAAAAACTTTTGGATTGATGAAGCAGCCACGACAATGGATAATGCCACTGATTGTGTTGAAGCTGATTACCAAGACCCCAAAGCGTTCCATGATAATTTTGATGCGCTTTATAAAAATGCAAAAATGGTTCTTGGAGGTACTTCTTATAATTTTGAATGGTACTCGCTTGAACAATCTGAGGATAAAGTTGAAGTTTTATTCTACTACAACAAAGTTAAGGACATGTTTGCTATCGTTGCAAATGGGATTCTGTTGACGCAAGTTGATAACCCGAATCCTTATAAGCATAAAGAACTTCCGTACGTGTATTCAAATTACATTCCAGTTATAAAATCATTTTATGGAATGGGCTTACCAAGGTTCTTACGCCATTTACAGGAAGAGAAAAACACAATTCGAAATATGCGTTTGGATCTTTCAAAAATAAATATTAAAAATATTATTCTGGTTGACGATAAGTTAGAACTTTCTGATGAGGAATTGGAAATTAAACCTAACATGATTATAAAAGGTCCACCGGGAAGTATTGAAATTGTTAGAGGTCCGGAATCTACTCAAAGTTCTTACAAGGAAGAAGAGTTGCTTAAGGAAGATATGATTAGAGCTTCTGGAGTTGACCCAAGAATGCAATCAGAGGGAGGCAAGGGTGACACCGCAACTGAGATTTCTATCTTGAAAGAATCGTCAATGAAACGAATCCGTTATTCTTTGCGCTTGTTAGAGTGGCAGTGTTTGTACAGGCTCGGAAGATTACGTCTTTCTAATTTTATGCAGTTTTATAAGATACCAAAATTTGATTCTATAATTGATGAAGAAAATCAAGAAATTAAACAAGAGGCAACACTTCCGACTATTGGAATTGAAAAAAATGGTGATACTGAATTTTATCAGTTTAAAGATGACGATCTAAAAGGCGAGTACGATATTATTGTTGCTCCGGGATCTACATTGCCAATTTCAAAAGCAATGGAATCTCAAAAGCGTATTAACCTTTGGGATAGATTGAAAGGTCATCCGGACGTTAATCAACGCAAGTTGGTTGAAGATTTGATACGTGCACACGATATGCCTGTGGCTGATTTGATGACAAGCAAAGGCGAACCACCAATGGGAGATTCACCAACACGTGGACCAGAGGGTGTTGATCCAACGCAAGGCGGTGGACAGGGTGGACCTGCAGAGGCTACAATAAAACCTCAAGACGTTTTACCTGCACAACAAAATAATGGTGTTAACGTTAATCAATAAGGAGACAAATTTATGATTTTTAAAGATTTTCTAAGGTGGAAAAAACAAAAACAACCTCAAGACGTAATAAGAGAAAGCATTGAAGAACTTGGTGTTCTTGGAAAAAATGTTGCCTTTCTGAAATATAAGAGTATAATAGAATGGCGGATACATAACGTAGCCGAGAACCATTTGCGCCGACCTGAATTCAATACAGAACACGATAAAGGTTATGTTGAAGGATTACGCTTGTTGCTTAGAGATTTTAATAGAATTGAAAAGGAGCATAATAATCGACTAAAAGAATTAAAGGAAAAATAATTATGGGAATTTCAAATTGGTTTGGCTTAGGTAAGCTAATAAACAAAGGTTTTAAAAAAGCAAAAACAGATACAAAAGAGCGTGCTGAGGGCGAAAACCCTAATCCGCCTTTTGAAGATTATAAAAATAAACAAAAAGTCGGCAGTTATACTAACAGACCGAAATTTTAAAGTATGTTTATAACTCCCTCGATGCCAGAGTTTAACCCTCATAATCTACCTGAAAGTATGGATTTTCACAAGGCAACAAAGGATTTACCTTTGCCAAGGGATGTTAAAGTGAAATTCCAAACATATTTAGGGAGACGTACAGGGGAACAGATTAAGAATATTACTGGGGTACTGAAACAGATGTTAAGTGAAAAATTAAAAGAAGCTAAAATAGGGTTTAAAAATAATGAAATACTTATACCTGAAAAACTAGTAGAAACAAAAAGACGTGATTTATTAAGGGAAGCAATATATACAAAAGCGGTAATTGAATTTACCGAAAAATATACACAATCGTTAATCATGCAAAAAAAGATTTAATAATTAAGGAGGCAAAATATGACAGAAGAAATACAACAACCAAAAGATAGAATAGACAAAACTTTGACGATCGGGTTTCCAACCTATGGGCAAATTGACCCATCAGTAATGGTCCAAATGTGCATGCTAATCAATTTTTCGCCGTTTGCACGTTACGAAATACTTAATCCGCAAAATATGATCGTTGATGAGGCACGGAATTACATTGTTGATAAAATGAGAGGGGATTATCTCTTATTTATTGATTCAGATGTTGTGCCTCCAATCGACGTAATACCGAGGTTAATGGCACACGATAAAGATATTGTTACTGGATTGTATTTTGAGAAGTCAGATCCGTTCTTCCCACTCTTATTCAAAGAATCAGATGCACCGGGAAGACACGATACAAAAGTATTTTACGAAAAAGATAAATTGATAGAAATTCATTCAGCAGGAATGGGCTGTACGCTTATTAAAAAAGAAGTACTGAATAAAATCAAAGCGCCTTGGTTCAGATTTACTTCTGGCTGGGGTAAAGAACAGCGAGAATCAGAAGATCATTATTTCTTTAGACGAGCAAGAGAAGAGGGCTACAAAATATTTGCTGATACTTCAGTAAAATGTGGACACATCGGAAAATTAAAAGTGATCGAACCTATGTGGGAAGCAATGAGAGAAGAACAATTCCCAAGTAACAAACCTAGAGAGAAATAGCAACTTTAAATAATATTTAATTAATCCCAAACCCCTTTTTAAAAGAAGGCAGGGACGGGTAAAATAACAAATTATATGGCTCCCAACCAAGTTAATGAGGACGACAAAAAAAAGAAAGAGGAGGATTATGTCAAACCCCCTAACGAGACGGCTAAGAAGGACGACTTAGTAATGGATGAAAAATCCAAAAAAAAGTCCGAACCTGAACAGATTGACTACAAAGTCAAATTTACCGAATCGCAAAAAGAAGCACTTCGTATCCGAGATGAGAATTTAAAACTCAAGGAGGAAAAAGTTCAATGGCAAGACGTTGCTGAAGTGATAAACGAAGACCCAGAGTTAATGGGTACGATTCAAAGTAAGTATGATGAGAAGTACAATCCTGGTGCACAACCAACAAACGCAGTAGCAGATAAAGTCGTGGACACAAAAGTTCAGGAAAAGGTTAAACCGATTCAAGATGATGTCAACCAGATGCGTAAAGAGGGTGTAGAAAAAACTCTCAATACGTTTAAGGAAGCTCATCCAGATTCAGCTGAAGGAACTGACAGGTGGACGGGAATATTAAAATATCTCCCTGCCATGAGTGCAGCAAAAATACCTTTAGAACAAGGACTGGAAAAAGCTAGACAAATGGTTATTCTTGATGAAGCAAAATCTAGTGGCAAAACTGACGTCCTACGTGATGTTTTCACAAAGACGCAAGCTGTCGCAGGCGGAGGTTCTTCGGGCGGTGGAAGTGGGCAGGTGGAGGAGGCGGAATTAACCCCACAAGAAAAACAGGTCGCTGCAAACCTAAACATGTCACCTAAGGACTACGCAAAATGGAAAACTAAAAAGTAAGTAACTTAAATTTGTATGGCAACAACCGATTATGGTTTTACTCCCGTCAGGAATGAGGGTGGTAGAACTACAGGTATTCGCAAGTCATATATCATAGACGATTCGCAAACAATTCACATTGGTGATATGGTATTACTAGAAACAACTGGTTTCATAATTCCGGCAACTGCTGGAAGCAGAATTCTTGGTTGTATAATTGGAATTACTGATTCTAATGGTTTGGATATGGATAATTCACAGGCTATCAATACTGGTAGTACTTGGACATCCCCAAACACAATAGTAACAGATTCTGATAATACCACAGTAGACCAGCAACGTGCGATCGTTGATATTGACCCATTCACTCTTTATTCTAATCAACCTAACGGAGCAATTAACACTACCAGCTCTTCTGGTAAGTGTGGTCTAAAAGGTTCGTATGTAGATTTAGCGAGTGCATGTCAGGTGGACGAAAACAACGCAGGCAACGCTTTCAATGTGACAGCGCAACTATTTTGTTGGGGACTAGATCCTGAGAATACCGCACGTGGTTTGTATTCAATCGCCGAACATCAAATTTGGGGTGCGTGATAACTAATTGACAACAGTATGGGATATATAGCAGTAGGTTCAATGAATACAAGTAACTTTGGTGACTTATTGGAGCCGGGATTTCGCAAAATCTTTTTTGACGAACTCGCTCAGCTTCCAACAATGTACGACCAAATCTTTCGTGTAGGAGCATCGAGCCGACAACAGGAAATGGATTCTGGTGTTTCAGGTCTTGGGCAGTTAGTTGAAGCAAGTTCAGCAGACCAACTTACCTATGAGTCATTACAACAGTTGTATGACAAGAATTACGTTCATAAGATTTACAAGAAGGGTATTAGAATAGAGCGAGAGCTTTATGATGACGACCAGTATAATGTCATCGAAAAAGGTCCTAAAATGTTAGCGCAAGCTACAGCAAGGACAGTCGAAAATACCGCTGGTAATATTATGGATAGTGCATTCTCATCGGGTACAGGTGGCGACGCTAAATATTTGTGTGATACACAACACCCTAGAATGGACGGCGGAGCAGTACAATCTAACGCTATTGAAACAGCTTTAGGAGAAACAGGATTAGCAAATGCAATTCTTGCAATGAGAAAAACCCTTGATGATAAGGGTCAGAAGGTACTTGTTCAACCAGACACACTTTTAGTTTCGCCTGATCAAGAGAGAACAGCAAGAGTTTTGTTAGAGTCTCAAGGGAGAACAGGAACAAATTACAATGAAATCAATCCAGTTCAGGGTCGATTGAAATTGAAAGTTTGGGACTACATGGATAATACCCAAAACTGGTTTGTATTAGACAGTGGAATTCAACAGTTGAATTTCTTCTGGAGAGTACGTCCAGAGTTCTCACAAGATACTTCTTTCGAAACCGATGTTGCACTCTATAAAGTATATTGTCGTTATTCTTTAGGCTGGTCAGCTTGGAGAGGAATATACGGGTCAACCGGAACAAACTAGAATTAAATCTTTTGATAAGGGAGAGGGAGCCAAACTCGCTCTCCTGCTCAAGAGCTTTAAAAAGCTCAATTTAAAAAATAATTTAATCAACATATGAAATGTTCACATTGCAAAAAAGAAATCAAAGGAGTGCCAAATGAGGTAACTGGAAAAGTTGAGTACAAAGAGTATGTACGCAGCGATGGCACTGCTCGATGTGATAAATGTAAAGGAAAATAAAATATGACGATACCATATAATGCAGTAAATAAAGACCATCCAAACTATGGCTTTTTTACACAAAGAGAATTGCTTGAGATGAATGTTTTTGGTACAACGTCTACTAGTTCTACTTCTTCTACATCATCATCGACTTCAAGCACAAGTTCATCGACGACTAGTACTTCTAGCTCAACAAGTTCCACAAGCTCTACTTCGATAAGTACGATAAGTACTTCGATATCACACACATACACAGGTTAATCAATTAGTTACTCAAATGAGTTGGGGAAGCGATGCGCCTCCTTATCGTTCCCCGACTCTTCAGAGTATAGGAGGCAACTATATATGAAAAAAATATCAATCTTCACTACGTTCTATTCAGTTGACAGAGCTTATTCGTTAACGTTAGTAGTGGAAGAGCAAATTAAAATGCTCGTTGAAAATGGATATAATATAGACGTTATTGTTACTAAAGGGTTTAAACCAGATGGTTATTTTTCACATGAGAATGTAACGCTTAAATACATCCCGGATACAAATAGAAGTAACGAGGGGGAATTAAAAGAAAATTATGAAGAAGAAGTTTCAAAAATCGAAACAGCACTCGAAGAAATCCTCACAGGAGTTGACATCTGCATTACCCATGACGTTATATATCAACCCGCTCACATCATCTTCAATCTTGCCTCACGAAATATTGCTGGGCGGAGAAAAGATTTGCGTTGGTTACACTGGATTCATTCCGCTACATCCCCAACAATTAGATGCAATACGCCACGAATTAGCGACATCATACAACAAAGATTCCCGAATTCTTTTGTGGTGTATCCTAACGCAGGAGATATTCCAAGAGTTGCAAGAAACTTTGGCTATGAGGAAGACGAGGTCAAGCGAGTCCACCATTCAACCGACATCCCCGAATACCTTGGATTCAATAACTGGTCAACAAAAATCTACCGAGATTATAAACTTGAAGAAGCAGATTTCATTGGAACTTACCCGATCCGACTTGACCGAGGAAAACAAGTTGAGTGCTTTATTAAAACTATTGGAGCAATTAAGCGATTTGGAAGATCAGCTAGGGGAGTTATTATAGATTTTCATTCTGATTCTTCTAACCCTAATGACGATAAATTTAAGTATAGAAAAGAGCTTTTAAAAATTGCAAAAGATTGGAACGTTGAAGAAGAAATAATATTCACATCGCAAGTAGATAAAGAATTAGCTTACTCCTGTCCACGTCAAATGGTCAGGGATTTTATGTTAGCTTCAAATTTATTCATGTTACCGAGTACTTCTGAAACATATTCGTTAATAGCCCAAGAAGCTATGATTTGCAAAAACTTTGTAATTCTTAATAGGGATTTTCCGCCTATTCGTTCTGTATATGGTGAAGCGCCTTTATACAAGCAGTTTTCATCTTCAGTAAATGCCCTCACAGGCTTAGACGGTGAAACCGTAACAAAGCACGATAACGAAATGGATTGGTATAAGGACTTAGCAAAGGCAATTACTTATTACATTGATAATAATCCTGTACTTTCTCTTAATACTTTAGTAAGGACAAAAAGAAACTCAAGTTATATTTTTAAACGTGAGTTAGAACCATTATTTTACTATGAACCAAAATAGCTTTACAATAATAATACCATATTGCGGAAGATTAAATTTAGTTGACAGGGCTGTTAAATCAATATTAACGCAAACGCATGATAATTGGGAGTTAATATTAGTTAATGACGGTGGACCTGAATACGAAATTGATGATCCTCGTGTGACGTGCTTGAAACAAGAACACAAAAATAGATGTTTTGCACGTAACCTTGGAATGAAAGAATCAAAAAATGATTGGATTTGCTGGTTAGATTCAGACGATTCTTATGTGAGTACTTATCTTGAAATACTTAATCAAGAAATAAACGATAATCCAGAGTATAAAGTATTTAATTTCGGGGCGTTAGTTTTTTCGCCAAAAGGCAGTAGAACAGAATCAAAGTTTTCTTCTAACAGATTAAGAGAACCATTTAAGTTTGAAGACCACGCTGAATTTAATTCTGGGCATATCGGAACAGGTCATTTTATCTTTCATCGTTCCGTATATAAAGAATTGGGTGGATTACCGGAAGCAATAAACCCTTATATACACGCTGACGCTGCCAAAAAAGAATTTCCTGAAATGATGAAATGGTTTGGACCTCTTTATATGGATGGGGGAAAAGAAATAGGCAATCCTTGGGGAGATGATTATTATATGTTTTATAAAATCACAAGGAAATTTAAAAGCAAATTATTACCTTATTATTTATATATTCAATACGCTCACTTATAAAAATATGAGACCAAGAGTTATAGACAAATTATTAGGATTAGTATTACCAACAGACGGATATAAGAGTTGGTTGGACATAGGCACTGGAGATGGCAACACTTGCTGTTCACATCCTTATTATGATAAAATAGAACACAAGGTAGGCATAGACCCTCAAGAAACATTAAGCCAACTTCATTCCCCAGATTTTAAAGTACTTAGGGAGTCATATGATGAGAAATCATCTGTATGGAATGAGAAATTTGATCTTATTACAATGTTTGATTTAATTGAACATTTTGAAAAGGAAGAGGCACTTAAATTACTTAAACACTTAGATGAGATAACAAATAAGATGCTTATAATATTCACTCCAAAGGGATTTTATTATCAAGGTGGTAATGAATGGGATAGTCACAAGAGTGGCTGGGAACCAGAAGAATTACTTGAACTAGGATTTTCAGTTCATTTGTTAAAAGATTTTCACGAAGAGGGCGATGCCCTATTTGCTTGGAAGAATAATTTTATTAAATAATATGAATAATATGAAAGTTTCAATTTTAATACCAACGCTTGCAAATGAAAAATCGTTACCGTATCTTGAAAAATGTATCAAGACAATACGGGAAACACAATCAGTTGCTCACGATATTAAAGTAATGATTAATGGGGGTGTAATGAAACAACCTAAACTTCCTGCAGCGTTTTATTTTACTAAAGGGCAAGGTCAATGTCAAGCGGTCAATAAAGCATCAAAAGAAGCAAATACAGAATGGTTGCTCGTTACAAATGATGATCAAGTATTTCCACCTAATTGGGAAAGAATGTTTGAGGACGAAATTTTGGCAAAGTCAGATGTTATTTGTATGAATTCTATGGAGTCTGGAAAGATAGGAGCTGCACCACCATTCGTTGTTAACGATTGCGGTAGAGACCTTGAATCTTTTAATCACGAAAAGTTTAACAAAGATGCGGTAGATTTAGGTTCAGGAGAGGGTTCAAGACCAGATCATCTTGAAAAAGGATTTAATCTTCCATTTTTAGTTAAAAAAGAACTATGGGATAAGATAGGTGGCTACGATGAGAGTTATGATCCTTGGGGTTCTAATTCAGATTCAGATCTATACTATAAGTTTAAATTAGCTGGGGTTCAACCTTACAGAGATAGACGAATATTAAATTATCATTTTTCACAGATTTCAGGTACGTTTGATTTTATGAATCAAGCAAGAGAACTATGGGACGCTGAAACAAAATTAAAAGAAGAATACTGGAATAAAAATACAAGATATTTTCAAGAGAAATGGGGATTCGTTAGAGCAAGGTCGCCTGAAATATGGTTTGAAATAAATATACCAAAAGAAAATAAATATCACCCAGAGTGGGAAAAGAAATAAAATTATGAAATTATGTTTGATAGGAAATTTTCAAACATCCTTTGGACAAATTTGTGATGAAAGGCATATCAAGAGAGCCTTAGAAAAACTAGGGCATGAAGTACACGCAATTCAAAGAGAGGAGTTCCCGGGAATGTTAGGTGAGCATGAAAGATTAAACGTCGATGCTACCATATTTTTTAAGTGGAACGGATTTACTGCTGACCATGTTCTTATGTGGAAGCACATTACAAAAGCACCAGTACTGGTATGGACATTTGATTTTATGTTTATACATCAAGGATTTTTACCAGTAATGCAGGCAGTTGATTTATGGTTAGGAGAAGAACTTGGAGAAAAGGAAGGATTTGAAAAAAGAGGATGCAAATTCCATTACTTTCCAAATCACGCAGTTCCACCAGACGTGTTTCAAAAAATAGAAGCAGAAAAGATATACGACCTTTCTTTTACTGGTTCACCGTATCCCAATGGCGGTAGGTTGATACAATTACATTTATTACAGGATGCAGGAATAGACGTTCACATATGGGGTCATAACGGTGAGGGTTGGAAAAGAGAGGGTTTTAATTATCACGGTACAGCGTTTGATACTGAACTATCAAAGATTGTTGGTCAATCTAAAATTATTTTAGGTTCAAATTATAATAATGAAACTTGTGGCTATTGGTCAATCAGACCAATTCAAGTAATGATGTCAGGTGGATTTATGTTACATCATTATGTACCGGGAATGGAAAAGGAATTAAAAGATGGTATAGCTTATTTTACTAGCAGAGAAGATTGTATTGAAAAAGTTAAGTATTATCTTGAACACGATGAAGAGAGAGAAGCTATTGCAAAACGTGGTTATGAAATTGCTCATCAAGAGTTAACGAGTGATGTGAGGGCTAGAGAATTAACAGTATTATTACAAAATTATTTTAAAGTAGGAATAATATGAAAATAGTTATATTTGACTGCAATGGTGGTAAATTTACAAAGGTTTTAAGAGAGCATTGGGAAAGCCAAGGGCATAAGGTAGAGTTTACTCTTTATTGGGATCCAGTTATGTGTCAAGATGCTGATGTAATATTCTTTGATTGGGTTGATAATTCAGTACAACGAGCCTCGGATCCTAATGATAAATTCTATTCAGAACTAAAATGTGATTTTCCAAAAGGTAGGGCAAAAATAATATGTAGATGCCACGATATTGATATGTGGTGCCATAATTTACGAGGAGTGAAACCGGGATTTATTGATGATTTAGTTTTCGTTGCAGACCATACTGCACGTATAGCAAAAGAACGTGGTGAAGATAAAGCGGATAGAGTTCATATAATTAAACATGGTATTGAGAATAAGTTCACGTTTAAAGAACACGTCCACAATAAAAAAATAGCTTGGGTTGGTAGATATGATTCTAATAAAAACTTTTACAAGGCGCTTGATATTTTAATGGAACTACCGAGGGATTATGAATTGCACGCTTGTGGTCGTAGAAAATTGGCTAATTGGGAAGAAGCATATTTTGATGATAGAGTTGAGCGTAATGGATTGAAAGTATTTTATTACGAAGACGTACCTGATATGAATGCTTGGCTTGAAGATAAAGAATTTTCACTCTTGACTTCTGGTAAGGAAGCGTTCTCTTATTCAACTGCAGAAGCAATGTCAAAAGGTATTAAGCCAATTATTCATCACTTTTACGGAGCCACAGAAGTATATCCCGAAAAATATATTTTTGACAGCAATTCTGAAGCAGTAAAAATGATACTTTCAAAAGATTATAACTCGATTGAATATATGGATTTTATTAAAAAGAAATATCCAATTTCAAAGTTTTTTGAAGAATATGATAAATTATTAAAATGAAAATTGTAAATACATTCGTAGTACCGCATTTAAATAATCCTGGAGTTATTAGGTGCCTTAAAACACTTTGGAAAAATACGCCTCATAATTTTAGAGTAATATTAGTAGATCAGGGCGAAAAAGATATAGCCGAAGAAGTTAAAGACCTTGTTCATTTACACATAAAGGCGTACCGCCCTTTGGGCTTCTCAAAAGCGTGTAATTTGGGTTGGAAAATAGCCGATACAAAATATGTAACTCTGTTAAATGATGACGTTGAGTTTATTGATAAACGATGGTGGCAAGGGGTTATAGATTCGTTTGCTGATGATATTGTAGCGGTAAATCCAAAGACTCCTAGGGATTATGAATCCGGAGGTCAAATTGTAAATAAGGTTGAATATAAAAAAGAATTTACGGAATTAGATTACGAGGGTATACTTAAATTGCCATGGGATAATATGCAATGTATGGCGATGTTTTGTCCAGTATTTGAACAAAAAAAAGCAAAAAAAATAGGTTATTTTGATGAATTCTTTTTCCCGGCAGGCGGAGAGGATACAGATTGGACGATAAGAGCAAAAGGGCTACGAGAAGAAGAAAACAATTTCAGGGGTTATGAAGTAATAAGTACTGCTAAATCATACGTTTGGCATTGGTGGCAACAATCAGCAATCGATCAAACGTTTATGAAAGCACGTATTCAATTAAGAGAAAAATGGGGTTGGGACTTTTCAATGACAGGTGCAACAACCCAACATATAATACCTCCTTGTAAAATAAAACAATTATAATATGGAAGAGAGTACAAAAAGAAAGCTAAGTAAAGCTCATTTAGGTAAAAAAAGACCTCCTTTTTCTGATGAATGGAAAAGAAAAATAGGACTAGGAAATAAAGGAAAGAAACGTAGTATTAAAACAAAACAAAAATTGAGTGATCTTCATAAAGGAAGAAAACTTA
>Ga0075125_10000885_pt1 | contig 13929 bp, 22 predicted proteins | sample AntAceMetag02UKN_FD_69810 | JGI IMG/M metagenome (GOLD analysis project Ga0075125, IMG submission 69810) | Saline lake microbial communities from Ace Lake, Antarctica - Antarctic Ace Lake Metagenome 02UKN | ecosystem: Environmental > Aquatic > Non-marine Saline and Alkaline > Saline | place... | reverse complement strand
ACTCCAATCAGTTAAAGAACCTACTTGAACTGGAGAAGAGCGATCGATTATATCACCTAAGCCTAACTGACCATAATCATTATGACCCCATGTCCATAAAGTACCGTCATTTTTAATAGCTATTGTATGGTCATGCCCAACTCCTAGTGTACTCCAATCAGTTAAAGAACCTACTTGAACTGGAGAAGAGCGATCGATTATATCACCTAAGCCTAACTGACCATAATCATTATGACCCCATGTCCATAAAGTACCATCTGTCTTAATAGCTATTGTATGAAAATATCTAGCTTTGATTTTACTCCAATTAGATAGAGAACCTACTTGAACTGGAGAAGAGCGATCGATTATATCACCTAAGCCTAACTGACCATAATCATTATGACCCCATGTCCAGAGTGTACTATCAGTTTTAACAACTGCTGTAGATTGACCTCCAACTCCAACTGTACCCCAATCAATTAAAGAACCTACTTGAACCGGAGAGGAGCGATCGATTATATCACCTAAGCCTAACTGACCATGCTCATTTTTACCAAATGTCCAAAGACTATACGCCATTTATTTTATATTCCTTAACTTTCTTGAACGTTATCTATTACATCAAATACCTACATATATTAGGGCATAATTGAAGCTATTACTACGTTTTTTACCTAAACTAGCACTTAAGGTTTTTTCATTTATTTTTCTTCTTATTTTTTAAATAAAAGACCCATAAAGAAAGGTTTTGTTGTAATAACATGTAAAAAAGAAGGTTCTTTCACAAGCTCTTTAAGAGCATTTTTATCTATAAGTCCAAACTTTGAGTGTATGGTATAACGTTTAGGAGCTTCATTTATACTAGAGATAGCAGTACCCCACCCTATACGTTCTAAAACTTTTTGAATATGCTTAGGTAAATTTTCAAAAGAACTTAAATCAGCTAGATTTAATGTTTTAGCTACCTGGATAGCTAATTTTTTATTCTTTTTATATAAAACTTTAACTAAATTTTTCATATATTTTCCTTGCAATACTGCTTTTTATTAAGCTTCCTAAATTCTATTTGTCCCACTATCTTATTAAATATTTCTTACAATATCAGCAATTTGTTCAGCAACAGGGTAATTGATTTTGTACCTACCTACTAAATATTCAATAAACATATTATAAGAAGGTGTGGTCATAGTAATTAAATCTAAAACAAAATCATTTAAAGAGGTATTTGATAGTTCTTCGCCAATACCCTCTCTTTCCATTCGCTGCACTAAGTCATCTTTCATTTCCATGGGAATTTGATGCATTTTAATTTCAGCTAGAATAATTTTTTTAGCTAAATCAAGTCTTTTCTTTGTTTTCAAAAGTTTAAGTAACTGTATCATTTTTTATATTCTTTCAAATTAAAAGTAATTAACAACACTCAGAACTGCTTCATTTATAATGTCTTTTTTTTCATCTTTATTTTGTGATAAGCTGTGTAAAAAATTCTCTACTCTAGCATTAATGCTCATGTTTAAGATTTCCAAAAGTTTATTTTTAGGTGGTAGTTTTTGATCACCTAATTCGGTTTTTGCTGCATCTTCTAATTGAGAAAGTAAAAGCTGCTGCAACTTAGCTCGGTTTGTTTTCGCCCGTATCTTGTAACCTAAAACTTGAGCCACTTCAATAGCTAATTTAGCGTCTTGTTTGTACAAAACTTTAAGTAATTTCTGGTTCATAGTTTACTCCTTATTAATATAGACACTTTTTAATAAATAGAAGCAATTGTTCTGTTCGTGGCTAAAAAGTCTTTATATAACTCGTTGTTGTTAAAGATTGCCTCACAGAAAATTTCCGCAACCCATTCTTCGACTGTAGTTAAACTATACTTGGTAGGAAACCAAAGATTAGTTAAAACCTTCTCATTATGTTCAAAAGTTCGTATACATGCTTTTAAATCTAAATACTTTTTTTCTAATGCACGGTGACCTAATTCATGTAATACACTTCTAACGGAAGTACTTCTATAATTTTTGGTATAGGTAATTTTTCTTGATACTCGAATAATATCAAGGTAAGGTGCATAAGTAGCTCTGGTTCTTTTAGGTAAATTTTCTACAGCAATTATAGTACCGTACAGTAAATCTGAAAAAAGATTAAATCTTGCTGTTATTAATTCTCCTACCTTTTTAAGTATGTGTCTAAGTCTTTCTGAAGTATCGTCATTTAAGCAGCCAAAAAAGACATTAAAATTACATACTTTCTGGAGTTTTGAATTAAAACAATCACCCACCTCTGTAAACCAGGCATCAACAATACCTAAGTGAAAAGATTCACGGCTAAAAATAGTAGTTGTAAAAGTATTCAAATCTAACAACTCTATAGAAAATAAACAATTTGTATCCTTGGCTTTATTTATCACTAACTGTAATGCTGTTAAAACGGAATGATTTGCAAAATAAGTACTTATTTTTTCTTCTTCAAAAAAAGGTTTTTTAAAACAAATTAAGCCGTACTGCTGCTCATTCACTCTAAGTAGAAGATGACATGCTTTAAATGGATTTATTAGATTAAGATAAATATTTCCCGAATGTGTTTTAACCTGTTTATAATATTTGTTTGCTGTCATACGTTAACAGTCTGTTGTTTCTCCTCAATCTAACTATTTTTATTTAAATTTTCTCTTACATAAACAAATAGGGTAACGTTCCAGCGAACGTTACCCTATTTGCATGTTTTAGATTTATTTTTTAAAATTAATTATATTTATGCATTAATTTTGCTAACTCTTTAGCTACTTGTTTAGTTGTTTCTTCAACTTCACCATCCAAATCACCATCTGGATCAAATTCTTCATCCCGTTTCCTGAAGTACTGAATTAATGCCTTTTCTAATTTTGGATTATCGAATTTTTCAACCACTTTAATGTTTTCAAATTTATAAATTGGATAACCTTTAGGTCCACCTAAAACAAGGTCTACTTTAAGTGTACCAAATTCATCTCCATTTTCATCCATTATTATAATATAGCCTGCGTCATTCGAAATTTTAGATTCATCTACTAAAAGTCCATATTTATCACCTGTATTAAGCAGTTTGTCTAATTGATCAGCTAATAGATACCAAACATTACCTACTGACTCTGCATAGTCTCTTAAATGCCAACTTTTAACTATCTTTTTTAAAAGTCCATATTGTTTTTTCTTTAATAATGCTGCAATGGTTTTTTCCATAGTATAACATCCTTTAGGTCTATGATGCCAAGGGTAAGGATCTTTATCCTTCTGTCTAACATCTAATAAGGGATCAAACTGTTTATTAGGATTTTTTTTCATTTCTTTAAACAGTTGCCACCTGTCGTGCTTATTTTGTTGATTTACCACGAAGGATATTAGTTTTTTTAATAGCTTAGAATCTGAAAGAGGCACTGTACCTATAACATCCTTTTCTGGCGATTGCATAGCCACTAAAAATTTATTGCCACTCAATAAAATCTTGTATTTAGTCTTCTTTTTTGTATGTATGATTTCTATGTAACCTTTAGATGGAGTACTTTCAGTATACCAAAATCTATCATATTTTTTAAGCCCCATTTCTATATCTGATCCAATTTCTCTTACCAGTCGTTCATGTTCAGGACTAATACCCATTTTCTTCTCCTATGTTTTTCTACATCAATCTAGTAACCCAGACTTCTTAAATATTTAAAAACTACAGCTAACCTGTCCATCCAAGTATGCTCTGTTCTTGCTTTAAAGTGAGCTAAGCATGAAATTGTTCTGCCGTTTCCATAGTTTGCTAAATAGTAGTCTATTTTTTTAATGAGTTCAGAAATATTCTTCCAGAACACAAGTTCCCTATCCGGTACAAAACAGCTATCTGAATACTGCTCTCTAAGATATAAGGAACCGCACATTGGAGCTTCAAAATCTCTTTTTGTAGCTATTTTAGACATACCTAACACAATATAGGATTCATTATAAATATTAATCATTTCTTCAAAAGAAATTTCTCCGTTTGGCCACCCTTTACCGTACACTTCAACTTTATAACCTTTTGTTTCCAGTGCAGCAATTACTTTAGCTCTATTTTCAGTTCGAGTTCCTACAAAAGAAATATCTATGCATCTAATTAAGTTTTTATAGGAACACATATCTGGATCTGCAGCATAAGGAATATATACTGTTTTTAACTCACAACCACTCTTACTGTACAAAGGTACCAGTTGTGCATTTGATGTAACATTAAGCGTAAATGCATTACTTAAATATTTAATAGCTGCAAAATTTTTACTAGAAAAATAATTCACAGTAGGTATATTTAATCGATTTAATCTAAGAAAAGGAACTGCGCTCACCTGTGCATTATCTAATACACTAAAAACTAAATCAGGTTTTACCTCTTTTACCAAATTATAAATTTGGTTATCAAAAGTTAGACTCTTCTTTTCCGGTACAAATAAGTAGTGAAATTCCCCCACACCCTCTAGCATTGGTTTTAAATTATGTTGGTTCCAGGATTCAAGTGTCCAAATTCCAACTGTTTTTATTGATTCTTTCTCTAACAGTTTATCATACAGCATTAAGTGCTCCTTTAATTTGTATCCTGCATTATAAGACCAGGTAAGGTTTGAAGAGCTGAAACATCAAGTTCTACCTCAAAATTACTGGGTTCATTCTTGTATTGAGTTATTAAAAATTCCACTGCACCTTGAATAATCCAAAATACCTCCATCGCTGCTTCTTCTGCAGTTAAATAAGTGTCAGCAAAACGTCGTTCTACATCATCAAGTCTATTAAACATATCTACACTGTTTAAAATGTTGTTTAAATAGGTTTGAGGCTTACTCAAAAGTCCACCACCTTTTGCAGCTTGCATATATTTATTCAACTTTTCAATTTTAGCTGGTGTGTCTGGAAGAGTTAGCCATACTTCAGCTAAAACTTTTTTAACCCTGTAAGCCAGTTTTACTTTATTTGCTTTTGTTAAAGCAATGACTACTTTTCTCATAATTTTCCTCTATTTCTTCCGCAATTTTTTAACTTCTTTTTGAATAGATAACTCATAAAGATTCTCAATTACTTCATCTTTAATTTTAGTTAACTGTTTCTTCCAAGCCTCTAAATCATTTGTTATATTACCCGGTACGTCAAAACCCAAATCTTTAAAAGCATTAGAGTACATATCAAGATAAGTATCTAAATTCTTAGCATTCTTTTCGAGTTTTGTCTCTACCTTTTGTGCTTTCTTAATTATAGGAGAAGCCACAGCTAGTACCCGTTTAGCTAATTGGGGATTATCTTTTTGTAAAGCTGCAAGTATTTTTTTCATTCTATCTTATCTCCTATTGTTTTTATAAATACTTGAAATTATATGGTAACCAAGTCTTTTTACTTCCTGACCACACAATCGACATATGCTCATCTATTTTTATAAGCTTCCTTTGCTTTTGCCTCCATCTCCTGAAGTAGTGTATAATAACGCTCTAAACCAGGCTCGGACAAATGATCTTTTGCTATCTCTTTTGCTAAAGCTGCATTACCTGTATGTTCCATCTCAATCTTAATACCCGCAGCTAACTCTTTTGAATCAAAGTTACTATCAGGTGTATCTATATGTTTACCTACACCTTTTATAAAATCTGTTAAAAGAGAATAAATAACTGTTTCTATTTTATGTACATCCACACCAATACTTTCAGCAAAGTTGTGTATAGCTTCATCATTTGGATAAGGATTTTGTTTAAAAAATTTTAGAACCTTCGTTTGTTGTTCTTGATCTTCAATAGCCTCTATCTTTCTAGCTAACTTTTTATAACCCTTTTTTCTTAAAAACGCACCTGTTATTTTCATAATAATGTAATATTCCTCTAATAATTTGGTGTATCTAATTGATATACATCACCTGGCTTATTAATAAAATTCATTTCTACCATTTTTTGGGCAACCTGCTCTGCTTCTTCGTGATAATTGTTGCCGGTAAGTATCAATACACCTGTTGCCATTTTTTGAGGATTTGTTACCTTAGTTAATAGCCGTTTAGTATACTTGGATAAGCCCATAGAATTCAATCTTTTATTTTCGTGCTGCATTTCTTTAACAGAAGGATTTTTAAGTTTGCCAACTTTAAGTTCTCTCTTTTCTCTTCCAGGTTTTTCTTCTTCAGGTGCTGTTCCTTTTATAATAGCTGACATATCTTTTAAATCTTTTCTAAGATTGGAGCCTGAATAACTTACTCCTTTAATTTTATCCAAAGCCTTTTGTAATTGACCCACAGATTTAACATCTAAAGCCTTTTTAAAATCCTTTAATCTTTTTTGAAAATAAGCACCTTTGTCCTTATCGCTATTCACACAAGCAGCATCATAATTACAATCGGAATAATTATAATTATTTATCTCGGCAAGACTTAACTTTGGAAAAGCACGGGATAGTTTAACATACCATACCATACGGTCCTCAACAATACTAAGTAGACGACTGTTTGCAAAATTATAAGCACGCATAGGTCTAAAACCCATACAACCTAAAGGAGTACCTTTTTTCGGTATGGCTCGAGTAATTTCTTTGTAGTGCCCACGAGGAGATGAATTCCCCCACATACCATCCGAAATTTGTCCAGATAATTCACAATCAAACAGAACTACCTGATCCTTATTTCTAAAATTTATAACACCTCTAATTGCCACTATAACCTTCGCAAGCAATTTTATTTGATTTTTTTGCAGTAAAGATGTAACAATAGTTTTCATATCTCTTTCTTATCTTATTTCCACCACTCGGTTAATACACTATTAGCTTCTAAAATATGGTTATATACCTCATTTAGTATATCATCAGCACTTTCTAATTCACCAGCACTTCCTGAATTCGCTTTATGTACGAGTTTATTCAACTTCTCCAGATTTTTATTCATAATCTTGATAACTTTACCAAGATTTTTCGTTGTGGCATCATATTTAGAAATAAATGATTTTTTTACACCCCGTGATTGATTAACTAATGCTTGTTCTTCTGGTGTTAGTTTAATTGATTTAATTTTAAAACCCAGTACCTTAGCAACTTCTATTGCTAACTTTGGATCTTTTTTATATAAAGCTTTTAATTCGTTTTTCATAACTATCTCCTTAGTTTACTTATATATTCCCTGAAATCTTCCTTCTTTAGCTTCCTGCTCTACCCATTCTTGAGGTGTCGTAATAATATATTTCTTAATAGCTTCTCTGTGCTCTTTACATGTAGCTATAACGTCTTGATAAATTTCTTCTAAAACTTTTGGCCTGCCTCTAACATTTAATGCAAAAATATGTGCCCATTCTTCTCCACCATACATATAAGCTGCAATTATTCGATTACGGACATGGTCATCATAATTCCAAGAATAACCTCTTTTTTCTGCGTAATGATGAAGATTATTCGGTCTACAAAATACATTAATGTGGTAACCCATCATAGCTAAAGTGAAGTTTATAAAGTTCTCTCCACCTCCGTAAATTCCTAATGCACTAGGCCACATTTTTAATTTATCTACCATTAATTCTCTACTTATCATCATACCGCAAGTTGACATGCAACTTACTCTATGATGACGAGGTTCGGGCATAAACTTAAATTTACATTTTGGATTTATACACACTACTGGAGTTCCACTGGCTGTAAACACCTGTTTGCATTTAGGACAGGTTACATAATTTTTATATCTTGTAAAAGAATAGTGTAAATTCTGTGGTGTATTTTTAGAATTAGTATCTCCCACTAACTTTTTATCTGTTATATTAGCTTGTAGTTTATATTCCAACTCGCGCTCTTTCGCCTCATTCATGTAGAGAATAGGAAGGTGTAGTGTACCATGTAATTCTTCATAATGTGTTGTGTAATAATTAAACATGTTTAATATGGCATCTTTTGATACTATACAATGACTATCAATAAAAAATAGGACATCTCCCGTTGAATTTTTTATTGCTTCGTTTTTAGCACACCAATGAGATAATTTCTCATTATACTCCAATGCTTTGATTCGAGAAGTTTGAGTAGCTTTTAATCTTTCATAACTCTTATCACTACTTTTATTAGCTACCGTAATGACTTCCCAATCTATATCAGATTGCTCTAATTCACACCTTAAATTACATACTGTAAAATATACTTGAGGATATTCTGTACAATACGGAATTATAATACTTAATTTTGCCATTTATTTGTACTCCTATTATTTTTATTGAAAAGAAATTAAAATAAAATAAAATAATTCAAACTGTTCTGGTTTATTTGCAAACATAAGCTGTATATATCCTGGATCAAGGTGTACAAGAGGTCTTCCTTATTTTTTAAAAATTTTCCCACTTTCTACCATCTTTAATTAAACTTACATGCTTAGGCTCTATAGTTTTTGTAAATTGACCGTCAATTAACACTTCCTTCTCCTGTTTAATAAAATCAGCTAAAATAGAATAACCTCCGTCAACTAACAATTTTCCTATGTTACCAATATTTACTACGACAGCTTTATCAGGAAAATCTCTTTGTAGTATAATAGGAATTTGATCGGACTTAAGTTTCATAACCTTTAAAAACTGTTTTGCTTTAGAAAGCTTTGGAGTCCAACTGGATACTGACCTTTTTTCTAAATCTAATTTTTTACCCTGCTTTAAAGTCTCTAAAGACTTTTTATCTATAGCTACTATTCTATATAAATCTCCAGAGGTTTTTTTATATTTGGATGGAATATATTTTTGTAACTTTACTAACTTTTTAGCGTAAGGTTTCATATTATTCCAAACATCATTATTAACCCACCCCTCTAATGCAGCGGCAATCTCATCAATTTTTTCAATACGTGAAGTTTCATCTTGGGCCGGTGCTATTTTTTCAATATCTTCTATATCTATTTTTCCTTTAGTATCAAAAACTTTTAGTAGTTTTTCAAAAGCTTCTTTTTTCTTTACTACGTTTGGAAATAAAGCAGCAAGATCTTCTAAGGGAACATTAAGTTGAACAGGCATTTTAGGCTCATTAGACATTTTAAATATGTTTACCTGAGTGTTTCCAAAATTTTTAGAAGCTACTGGCCCCATATTAATTTCAGGCGTATCTTTTCCATAATCAAAAATTAAATAGGTAGTAGATAAACCTTTAGATAAGCTGGTATTTAGATCTTTAATTTTAAAAGGTATTTTAAGTTTGTTTAATTCTTTTTTAGTGAAATTAAGGGATTTATTTAACTCATCTAACACGTTTTTTTGATCTGCTTTTATAAACTTACTAGCAAGAACAAAATGTTTTTTGACTATTAATTGTGCTGTAATAATTTTCATTTTAAGTAACCTCTTGAATTTAATAGGAAAAGATATGAAGTAATTTATAATTTAGCAGCTGCACTGAGTTTTTTACCAGCCTGTTTAAAACTTGCATCTTTTATGAGCTCTTTATAAGGCTTAGTCATATCTATATTTTTTAAAAACATGGTCGCAGCTTTAAAAGCAGTATCTTTCTTTTCAAACAAAGCATCTATTAATTTTCTACCAGACTCTTCATGAGCTAACTGCCAGCCTTTATGATCTCTAGTACTATCATTTATTTCATAAAACACCACTCCAGGCAACTCATCTAATCTAAGCACATTAACCAGTAACTTACTGTTATTTAATAAAACTGTTGCATTACCTTTTTTAATAGTAAATGCTCTACAAAGCACTCGTTTAATTAAGTCTGCTTGATGTTTACTCCTTAAACTTTTAATCACTTTTTCATACATGATTTAAAACCTTTCTATAAAGTGGTTAAAAAGTCAGTCAGGCATGATTTCTATAATCATACAACCAGTAGGCGGTGCCGGCGGAAAATTTTCAACCTCTACATCAACTTCGTTACTATAGTCGGATTCTAAATTAGATGTATCATAAGCAGTTACTGCAAAATAATAAAAACCAGGAGCTAAATTCTCTACTTTATAGGTTGTTATATTTTCTACATCTATATTTCGATCATAACTTGTAGATACTGATCCTATATATACTTTATATCCTTTTAAATCAGGCTCTGAGTTTGGATTCCACTGTAATGTAGCCGATCCTGCAAATGCTGATGTAATTGCAAATACCGATAATGTTAAAAAAGTAACTAAACTTAATAAAAACTTTTTCATAATCTCTCCTTATATATTATAGGTTGCTAAACATTTTTTTAAAAGCGGCTAGAGTGTTGCTTTCTGTACCCGTTTTTCCTTTATTTGTTTTATACGTATACTCAATTTTAGCTTCAGGATTACATCCTGAAAAACTAATTACACTAATACTTTTTATTTTAACTGTATTTCCATCCATATCTTCTAAACTTATTCCAGGTTTTAAAGTGTCTGGTATATTTTTTTTAGCTTTTATCCTACCTCCTAATGCATCCCATAATCCTTCAATTCTTATAATCTCCCTCGAGAGCTTCTAAAGTCTCTATCTATTATATTTATACCAAAGGTATTTTTCATAAATTTAGTAACCTTTTCCTTTGCCTTATCTATTTTTTCTTGTATACTAAAGCCTGCACCACGAACAGTTGCCCAGTAAAGAGGATAATAATCTTTATTAATCCATAGATCAACTCTTATATAATGCTTAGTTCCTTTAGAATCTCTTAGTCGACCTGATCTTTTATATTCTGTACCCTGTCCGATATCCAGATTAAATTGACCTTTTCCTTTCTTATAGGAGTAATCTCCTACGCTTCCTTTCCAGTGTCCTTTAAAAAAGGTTGTTTTTGGATTTTTAAGCCACTTAACAAATTCCTTTTTCTTTCTGTAGAGATCATCAACATCTATACTATCTAATATAGACTCGTCTTTTTCATCAAAAGTAGCTACTATAATAGCTGTTACCTTATCAGCTAGATTTCTATCCTTTCGCAGCTCCTCTATTAACTTTTTCATAGTAAACTAACCTCTCTCTAACTAACGAATTCCTTAGTTGATATTTTTCCATCCCATAAACCTTCGGTTTTCATCTTTTCTAACCATTCATTAATACTCATCTGCTGTCTACTTTTAACTAAATCTCTATGAGTTTTAGTTTTAGAAACGACACCTTGATAAATCTTTTCTAATATATCTTTATTTCCTTGACAATTTTCTATAAATCTATGGGCAGCCTCTTTACCAGCCGCCATATAAACAGCTATTGTTCTATTTCTAATAAAATCATCATAATTATAAAAATAACCTCTCGAATCTGCAAAATGGTACAATGGACCGGTGGTCATTATATGCTTATCTTTTCCTAATACAGCTAAGGTGAAGTTAATAAAATTCTCTCCACCTCCATAAATTCCTAATTCACTAGGCCAACCTCCTACTAAATCATATAATTCTCTACTGATCAGCATACCACAAGTGGACATAACCGGTACTTTATAAGGTTTTTCTTCTTTTCTATAATTAGCAAATGTATAATGATAAAAGCCTTTTGTAGGATTAGTTTCTAAGCTATATATTAAACTCTGATTAGCTAACATATAAGCTAATGGAAGATGTAATGTTCCATTTAATTCAGTATAATGATCTACATAATAGCTGAATATTGCTTTAAGAGAACCTGGACTTGGAATAACATGTGCATCTAAAAATAATAAATTCTTTCCTTCAGAAGCTTTTACTCCAACATTCTTTGCATTCCAGTGTGAAAGCTTATTGGGATAGGCTATATACTTTAAATTAGCTACCTTTGAAGCTTTTTGCTGCATTACTTCTCCGCCTTTATCTTTAGAGCGAAAAACAGGTATATCATTCATACAAGATCCGCAAAAAATCTCTCCAACTTTCTGCTTATCTAATTCCGGACAATAATTATCAACTACAATAATTTCACTATCTATATCTTTTAATTCTAATAATACACTCTGTACTGTAAATTCCACCATCGGGAATTCATTTGCAAAAGGAATGATGATTGAAAGTTGTTTGCTCACCTTATACCTCCGTTTTAAACTATAATCTTAATCTTAATCTTAATCTTAATCTTAATCTTAATCTTCAATACTCTTGAAATAATTATTTGCTAGGTTTTCTGTTCACCTTACTCGCTCTTTTCCAAGTTGGTGTTTTTGGCACACTTGGCGTCTTTCTAATAATTTTTGGTCCTTGTATTTTATCTGCCATTTTTTACTCCTTTTACTTTACTTTACTATGACTCTGCCCGGTTTCTTAATAACGTCATCTGATTTTAAGAACTGTGTTAAACTCTTAACTAATTCATCCACTGTTTCTTCTTCAAAGTCTTGATCTGCAGCATTATAGTAAAGGGTCCAATTCTTTCCATCCCATTCAAGGTCATAGAAGGGAAAGAAATTATTATATTTTTCTTCTCTCGATACTTCTTCTCTTTAGCGTTAATTTTGGATCCTTCTTATAAACAGCTTGAATGAAAGTTTTCACTATTTACTCCCTAACGCTTTCAATTCGTTTTTCATACATACCTAATGTTTTTCGAATTCTAGCTGCTCTTTTGTTAAGTTTTTTAGTACCTGTATCTGAAAGTTTCTCGCTTTTTAATCTTTTTTCGGTTTCGGATAAGGTAAATAACAGATCTTCTGTTCTCTTATCTTTTACAGCTGGTTGCGTTTTTTCAATAACTTTTTTAGGTGCCGCTTTAGGTCCTTTTTCAAAAACACAAACTGTTCCTTCCATTCTAATTTGTATCCACCCCTTACTTAAAATATCTTTGTACCTTGTCATAAAATTAGCATCTGTTTGATTCAATTTCATTATATTCATATTCATAATTTAAAGTCCTTTCTATGTATACAATTCGGTTACACTATATAGTTCTGTTATACACTTTCTGTTTCTAATTTTGATAAAAACAAATATTGAATAGACTTTTTAGAAGGCAGAAATTTTAAAAAAGAATTAGGATCTTTAAGCTTATCTCCTAAAAAGTAATACTCTCCAAGAAGACCTTTTTTTAAAGGTTTACCAAATTCTTTTGAAAGAATTTTAAAAGCTTCCTGCTCATCCATTAAAAATCCAGTGTTAATAATACGTCCTTGAGTGGGTTTTACCAGGACCTACTAACTTACGTATTCTTTTTATTAATTTTTTCCTTCTAACATCAGTAGAATCTTTTGCTTTTATCCTGTAACCTGCTATCTTAGCTGTCCTTTCTGCAAGAACTCTATTCTTTCTATATAAAAGTTTAATTAATTTTTCCATAATTTAAAATCCTTTCTACGTGTACAGTTCGGTTACAGGTAGATTAGAAGCGTTATAACCACCAAAGCTTAATCCTGCTGTTGTAGTACCACTGCCACCTAAACTATGTCTTCCAATTGTTAAATCAGCAGCTGCAAGCCATACTGCTCCATCGTAGATTTCAGTGGTTTTTAAAGCACCAGCTCCACCAAAACATAAACTAGCACTTTGTGTTCCATTTGCTGCAAGATTTGATCGAGCTGTATTTAACGCCCCACCAGTTGCCCAAATTATACCATTATATTCTTCAGTAACATCTACAGCAGCTGCTAATCTATCTGTACCACCCATACAGAGACCGGCTATAGCTGTACCCGCTCCTGCAACATTTACTTTACCAGCATTTAAGTTACCGGCGGCTGTCCAGCTAGTACCATCATACTCTTCAGTAGTGCTGTGATAAAACACAGCTGCTACATTATTACACTGAGAGTTAGATGTACTTTGATCTAATACAAAACGTTTTCTAGAACCTGCAAAAGATAAAGCAGCTGCTTGGGAACCACAACCACCTAAACCTTGCCTAGCCACATTTAATTTATTTGTTGTGGACCAAACTAAAGATGTATATTCTTCTGTTGTTGAAAAATCAGGTGAACAATCACTGTTCCATGCTCCAAAACTTAATGCAGCTGTCTGTGAACCACAACCTGCATGAAAAGCATTAGAAACGTTCAGTTTATTTACTTCAGTCCAGCTTGTTCCATCAAAACTTTCCGTAGATTGTGGGTT
>Ga0075125_10000882_pt1 | contig 13940 bp, 38 predicted proteins | sample AntAceMetag02UKN_FD_69810 | JGI IMG/M metagenome (GOLD analysis project Ga0075125, IMG submission 69810) | Saline lake microbial communities from Ace Lake, Antarctica - Antarctic Ace Lake Metagenome 02UKN | ecosystem: Environmental > Aquatic > Non-marine Saline and Alkaline > Saline | place... | reverse complement strand
CCTTCAGTAGCAGTGATTGAAACAAGCACTACTCCAACAGAACCGTACACTAGCCTTGGGTTAGAAACAAATTCTCCTGTTGGTTGTGGTATTGTACCACCTGAACCTACTTGTGGTGATGGCGCTTGTAACGGTGCTGAGAACTGTGCTACTTGTGCTGCTGATTGTGGTGTTTGTCCTGTAAATCCTACTTGTGGCGATAATGTCTGTGAAGGCACTGAAACAGCTTTAACTTGCCCTAATGATTGTACAACAAATCCGCCTCCTGACGCACCTTGGTGTGACGGTTATGAAGACTATGCTTTGTTTGATCTCAATGATGAAGATGCATGCAATAATTTGGCAATGAATTTAGGTTTATATTTCGTTGTGCTTTTAGGTGGTATATTCTTAATTAAAACGCTAGGTAAGAAATGATTCAACTATCTAAGAACCGGAAAATGATATTGATTATTGCAGTAATTGCTATTATTGCAGTAATGGTATCAGGTAATGGTAATACTCAGGCAGTAGTGTCAGGGAGTTGTACTAATAGTGATGGTTATAAAGAAAACATTTATTTAAAGGGTGTAGCTGTGTGGAAATATGGTAGTGTTGTGTTGGGGTCAGATAATGATGCATGTGTTGGTCCTGATATGATTCGTGAGACTTATTGTGATGGTGATGAAATAAATTCTTATACTAGAGATTGTGGTGGTTCAGGTTTAAATAAGCGTTATTGTTTTGATGCTCAGTGTGAAATCCCTAATGGTCGTTCACCAGATTTATCTACGGAAAAACAAGTAAGATGTAGTAAGTCAGGTGATGAAGCAAATTTAAAAGTTGATGGTGTTAGAATAGGTAAGTATAAAGACCTTTGTTTAGATAGTAGTCAATTATTAAAATCATCTTGTGCTGGTGATACTATTAATTATGAAATCTTTGATTGTAGTAGTTTAGGTGTTAATTATGAATGTTTTGAAACTTTTTGTAGAACCTTGGCGAATGAAGATCGGCGTTGTGTTGATGGTGATAATGGAAATGTACCAACAATTGCAAGTACAGTTATTGAATATTATAAAGAAGCAATATCTGATACAGAATCAGATAGATGTAATGATGGAAGATATTTAACTGAATACTTTTGTGATGGTGTATCTAATAAGATTATTTCTGAAGTTGTTGATTGTAAATCTTATGGTACTAATTGGGAATGTACTTATAATAGGTGTATGGTAGAACATATAGTTGTTCCAAACCCTGTTTGTGGTAATGGTATTTGTGAAAGTGAAGAGTTTACTACTTGTACACAAGATTGTGCAGGTCAATTATGTGGTAATGGTATTTGCGAAGAAGGTGAACTAAATAGTTGTCAACAGGATTGTCCAACTGCTTGTGGTGATGGTGCTTGCGAGGGTACAGAGAATTGGTTAAATTGTGCAAGTGATTGTGATCCTTATTGTGGTGACTTAGTTTGTAATAATGGTGAGACCTGTGCTACCTGTTCAGGCGATTGTGGTGTTTGTCCTGTAAATCCTACTTGTGGCGATAATGTCTGTGAAGGCACTGAAACAGCTTTAACTTGCCCTAATGATTGTGGTTCTATTACTGAGTTCTGTGGTGATTTTGATGTAACTGTAATCATAGCGATTATTAGTGGAATATTTGCATTTATATTATTACTCTTGATTATTAGGAAATAATAACATAAAATTTGGAGGTGTGTATGTATGGCAAAAAAACGTAAAGCAACGAAAAAGCGAACAGTAAAGAGAAAAAGTAAAACTAAAAAGAAAGCAACAAAAAGACGTAAAAAGAGATAAGTCTCTTTAGGTTGGAGGGAGGGTCTGAGACTTTTTAATAGACAATGGTAAACAGAATTAGTTCAAAGGAAATGGGCATCTTAGGTAACAAGGTAGCCTTTAGTCTAGGCTTATTCCTTGTAGCCTTCGGATTACGTGATTGGATTATTCAAAACGTATCTATCCCTACAAGCATAATCTTAGGAGCAATAGTACTACTCTATTTAGCATACATTTATGATATTAAAACACCATATAACTGGAAGTGAGGAAAAATGAAAAAACAAAACATACTAATCATCGTTGGAATTGCTGTGGTACTACTCTTATTAATTATGAAGAGATAAAATGGCAAAGAAAACAAACTTTTGGAGGGATTTTATTGTCCTTGGTTTTTTAGGTATTTTAGTTATTGTTTTTTCCATACAAACAAACCCCTTAATAATTGTATTATTTGGATTGGGAACAACAGCTTATATGTGGTACTCATATCCTCGTCAAATGTTGATCTATGCTATAGTTATGGGAGTAGTTGGATTTATACTACTAAAAGTTTTAAGTGCTGGAGTAACAAGCGGTGGATGGTTTATATAATGGAAATGGTGAATACAACATGGATTTAGGACAATTTTTGCTTTTGGGAGTGATTACAGGCGCAATTATATATTTTGGATACCCCATTTATTTAGAAAACACAACCCCTTATGGTGATACCTGTCAAGCATGGAGAAATCCTGAAATCTCTGGGTATAATCAAGAACATACTTGCCCTAGTGGTTATGTATGTGTTCCTGAAAATAAAAAAGAATTTTGTATGGGCAAATATGGTTTTGAATCATGTAGTGCAGGAACCTATGATTTTTCTGATGGTTATACTAAAGAAAATCCAGTTATAGGAGTATGTCACAGAGGGTTAGCACTTCCTTGGTAAAATAAATGGAGATAAATAAAAATGACATTAATAAAACCCAAAAGTAGGCGTTTCAAACCAAAGACTCGTAAGTTAGGTTTTAATCGTAAGAAGCGTGCTGGTTCTAAGCGTGCAGTTAAAACTTCTAAGTATCGTCAAGATGTGGTAATTAGAACCAATAAGAATGGCGAGATAGTCTCACGAAGTATAGTAAGAAGTAAAAAGCTCCTCAATAAAAACAGGAGAAAAAGGTCGTGAAGCATCTCCTTGTGTTAACCACCCTGAAACTTCTGCTTCACGCCTTTATTTAATTAAATCTTAATATGATTGTAACTAATACACCTCCTAGGATAATAATTACTCCAAGCATCATTATGAATAAATATCTATTTTTCTTAATTTTAATCAACTCCTTTCTTTATTGTTCCATAACCCACATTTTGAATTCAAACTGTCAACAAATTTGTTTTCGTAATAAATCTGTAATATTTCGCATGAGTTACTACACTTATCACAAACAAAACTTCTTGTTCTAATTTTGTCTGTGTCTAATTCAAAGCCTCTAAACTTAGTCTTTTTTATAGTTTCTTCTTTTGCTAGTAATGCTATTCCTATTGCACCCATGTATTCACAATCATCTAACACAATTATATCTTCATTGAGTTGTTCCGATAACGCTTTAACTAATGCTTTGTTTTTTGCTGTCATACCTTGAAACACAAAAGGCTTTTCTAAGTCTAAGTTCTTTGTCAGTGTTAAATAGTTATTAATCAATGCTCTGCAAACCCCCATTAAAATATCTTCGTTCTTAGCACCCATGTTTTTTCGGTTAATTACTGCGCTTTGGCATAAAACTCCACATTTGCCTGGGAAGCTTAGTTTGTTTGTACTTTTTAAAGCAATTTCACCCACATCATTAATATCAATATTGAGCAGGTTTGCTACGTTTGTTAGTACAGCACCTGTACCTGCGCCACAAATATTATTCATTATGTACCCATCCCATTCTCCTTGGTGTAGTGTGATTATTTTACAATCTTCTCCACCTATATCAAATATGGTATTAATATCCTTAACATAGTGTTGTGTAGCCGTTAAGTGTGCTAGAATCTCAGTTTTAATCGTGTCTGCACCAACCACTACCTTTGTAAACTCTCTACCACTGCCCGTACAACCCACTCCTAGTACATTCAGATCATGTATGTTTATTTGTTTACTTAATTCTTCTAGGCATTTAATAATTGTATTAACTATATTATCATTATTTTGGTATGTTTTTGCAATAACCTCATTCTCTTCATTAATAATTACCATCTTGGCACTAACACTACCTACATCTATTCCTAAATAAACTTCCTTTTTTATTGTAATCCCCTCTTTCTTTTTATTAGTTCAACAAATGCTTCTAGTCTCGTGTTTACATTTGCTTCTGAATTAGTTTCATCAATGGGTATTCTTAATAATGGGATTTTATTCTCTTTACATATTTTGTTAATGATTGGCTCAACGGTTGATTCAGGCATACAACTCAGTGGTAATAAGTGTACTATGCCATCAATATTCTTGTCAATCAGTTTATAAGTATTACAAATGTTCTCAAATCCATGCCCTCCTATTTTATCTTCAATATATCTCCTCGCCTTTTTCTTATACTTCCGATCCCAAATGTTTAAATGTATTTTATTCTCAATCGTAATTTTAAAGAACTCTTTTAGTACTGATGTATTATAAGTATTGACATCTTTCTTTTTAAACTTATCAATTATGTGGTAATTTACATCATCATCTAAACAAGTATAAATCTCACCAATTAATCCAATATTAACTTTATCAGGTATTATTACTTGTTTCTCTTTAGCAACAATAATCTTATAATATTTATAAATTGTTCTTAGTATTTTTAAGTATGATCTATTACTACACTTCTTCAGCTTGAAAATGATATTTGCTCTTGCAGTAATAATATCTATATCATAACCATGTTGTTTCAATGCTAAGTCATACAACTTATGATAGTGTCTAAACCTACACTGTCCTACTGTATCATACATTAAAATTGTATTTGCCCCCATATCAATTGCATCTTTTAAATTACCTAAAGTAACTTTATAAGGGTAACACATCATGTCACTACTATTTCTACACCCAAATTTAATTGTTTCTTCAGTTGGTTTTGGTGGTAATATTACTTTTAAGCCTAACTCTTCAAAGAAATCTTTAAATATTTCTGTGTATATCCCAATCCTTGGTATTGTAAACACTCTTTCTTTTTGTATCATTCTTCACGCCTTATTTTAATCATTAAGCAATACCAATCTTGCGATTAGATAATGGAGAGGTAGGGCATGACCCCTATAGAACCATTATCTTCTTTCGCATTGGTATTACCTATTTATTATATGATAACAATTAGTATATAAATGTTTCGTTTTATTTTAACATAATTTTAAAAGCGAAGATTAAGAGTACAAATAACATAATTACTACTAGAGACAGAACAGATATTATAAAACCTTCTATAAATTGAGTCATTTTCCTTAAATATTTGCGGGGAAATAGCATAAACTTCGTGTCCGTTTATTACAACAACCTACGTTTTCCAGTTATGCTATAAGAGGTGATTGTCAGGTTGTTTCGCTTTACTCTCCTTCCTTCCCTTTCGCAATATGATTATTCAATTAATTTCTTGTCTATTCTAGGCTCATAATCTTCAGGTAGTTCTTCATAATTTATTTGATAAAATAACTCGTTGAATGCTGCTTCATAAGTCTTTTCTTTATCTAGGCATTGCTTTGCTAAGTATTTTGATAGTTCTTTTAAGTCTTTCATTTCATCTCTCTTTTACATTCATCTTACATACACTACAATAATATGAACCACCTTCGCCATTTTCAGTTGTCCACTTTGTTGCTTCGCCTTTGCACCAAGGACACTTAATTGATTCTATACTTGTTCGTACCATTTTCTATTCCTCTTGTTTTATAAATTCTTTTTTAATTTTTACATTTAATTTATTTGAAAGTTTTTGTAATAAATAGTCCCTATACACTTCATCAACATCACATTGTTTCATAAGCCTTCCAAAAAGCTCTACTAACCCCATATCACTCACACCACCATAATCTTCTATAAATCTTTTTCCTTCTTTTGTTGAAGCAGGATATACATAATCTCCACTTTTTTTATAGGTATCTACAAATATAAACTCTGAACCATCTCTTATATAACTCATTTTCTATTCCTCTTGTTCTTCTTTTACTTCCCTTAGTCTTGAGATAAGGTCTCTAAACTGGTCTATACTTAATCTTCCCTTATCAAACGTATACTCAATATCGTCTTCAGTAAAATCACCTAACTTGCCTCGCCTATAATCATCTAAATAATCTTCATAATACTCAGTTTGTATTCTTTTAGTAGTTTCTTCTTCAATCTCACCACTCCTTTCAAAGAATGCTTCTCTTACTCTATCCTGGCTCTTGGGTGTAAGATTATTAATCACAATAGTTTTCTTATTATTGAACTTTTTAATGTCGCGTAAGGTATCAAAATCATCAATCTGGTTTAATAAGTCCTTTACTATGTCTTCTTCAAGCTCAGCAATTTCTTCCTCTTTTATGTCCTCTGCATCAATCAGGTCCCTTTCTGCATCAGATAATAATGCGCTTCTTGAAGTTCTCCTAAAACTACGTAATGCTCTGTTATCGCCTACAGAGTTGAGTTCATCAAGTGCGTTGTTATACTCTTCGTTTGATGCAACGAGTAAGATCATATCATTTCTAAGATGGTTATCATCCTTCATTGCTTCTCCCATTATTTTATAATCTGCTGAGGAAATGTACTGTTTAGCATCAATAAGTCTAAGAATATCTCTCTCGTCCTTTACCCTTTTGTAAAGCCAAATGTTCATGCTTTCATAATCGTCTTTTGATTTAGCCATTTACCTTCACCACCAGATTTTTCCCAATGTGTCCAAACGGGTCTCCTATAAGATACTTATCTGTAATGTTGTAGTCAAATTTGTATATTGTTTTAAATAATTTGTAGTGTAAGTGTGATATTTGGCTACCTGTACCTTTTTCTGTATGGATTATCCTTCTTAGCTTAGGCGCTTCTGATATTATCCTTCTTGTTGCATCAACTTTAGGGCTTAACCTGATCCATGAATGTTTAAAGAACAAGAAATGTTTAAGGTTGTGTGCATGCGCAGCCCTGAGTATCTTTAAGTATCTGTTCAGGTGTACCTTTTGTAAACAGATAGCTATTACTTTGTTCTTAGTTTCCAGTATGAAAAAATCGCTTAAATTATACCTTTTCGCTACACGCTTTATAGTCGAGGATTTGAACATCTTTTTGTTATAGAATAGTACAGGTATATAATACTTTTGATTCTTAGGTACACTATTATCTATAAAGGTATAGCAAATAGGAAACTGAGGAGAAACCTTAGTCGAGATCGGTTCCTTCCCCGGTATCGTTGTCTGAATTGGAGAGCCATTTGTAAAATTAATAAAACCAGGGGAGGTTTTATGATAATTTTGCGCTAGCTCTCCTTGCATCATTGGGGTTGAGTGATTACTATAACCCCTCACTCGACTATGATATATATTCTGGATATAACCGTCTGTAAGCATCTCTGACACGGTTTTCTTAATAAACACACCAATGGGTATGCTTGTTACGATATAGCCCGTAGAAGCCTTGACTGAGCATTCTAACGCAGCTACACGATGATTATCAATTAATATCTTTCTATGATTGTAATCGAACAAGTCATATAAATAATTATCTACTATTCTTTTCTTTACTGCTTCATACTTTGCTTCACGTACTTTAGGATCAGATTCTTCTACATGTTTAAGCGTGTAATATACATGGAATCCTTTATTACCTGAGAAAACTACTTTCTGTAAATCTTTAATTTCTGGTACGTTTTGTAAGCGGTTAATTACCTCCAAAGTGTTGATTCTGGCTGTTTCAAGGTCTCCCTCCTTATCTACGTCAATGAACAACCTAGTGCCCAACAAATTGCTTTGACAGGTCCACTCAGCTCTCTTTGGTATTTTTCCATAGTTCTTCTTTGCATTACTCCAGTCACTCACACTAGCATACATTGCTATATGTACTTTGGTCTTGACAAAGCGTTTGAAATTAGCAGGTCTTCCTAGATTAACATGCGCTTGCTGAAAGCCTCTCGTAGTTCTGCATCTGAACACTTTGAACTTAGGATTGTCTATAGTAGAATAGATTTTCCACCAGTTCTCTGCATAGTATTGCTTCAATGCTGAAAATTTATCTTTTTCCATTCTCACTCTTTTTTTAATCCTATTTTATAATCTTCAGGTTTTTTTCCTAACTTCTTTATCTGTTGGTAATCACTTTCTAAATGATTTGATGGTAAAGATGAACGTAATACTTGCCACCTTCCAAGTTTAACATATTTTGTTAGTTTTATTTCCATTTTACACTCATTTTTAAATATTATTAGCAATACAAATCTTGCGACGAGTGTAGCTCAAAACCATAAATGCCATGACAGACTTATAGAATTTGTCTCGTTTCGCATTTATATTACTCTTCCTCTTTAATGTCTTCATTGATTGCATATACTGGTTCATCTTTGTTATTAGATTTAATTCCAATTAGATAATTAGCTTGAAGAATATTAACTAAACCGCAGATTTCCTTCATTGTATCTTTTTTAATAGTTATCTCTGTTGTATTTCCTTCATCACAATTAACAATTTCAAATGCTTTGTTAAGCAATCCTGCAACTTCTTTCCTGTATTCCATAGATTTTTCCATTTTACACCTTTTTTGATCTTAATAAATTTGTATAGATTTATTTCCATTTTTACAATGGCAACTTTCTTCGCTGTTCCTACCTATGCCAGAACGACTAAAATGGTAATTTAAATAATTATAACTAAATTTATGACAATCTACACAACAATTATAATTTAAAGCAGTTCCTTTAATATTTTCACAACTTGGGCGTTGGATATTTTGAGGGTCATTTAAAATAATAAGGACAATCCCTCCTACAATAATACCTGTAATTATAATACATATAATAAATTTCATTGTTTTCACCTTATTTTGTTATGTGATAATCCTTGTATTTAAATGTTTCGATTCACCATATTTTTCCAATATTACTATAAGGACAATCTTCTGAGTACCATTGACATTCTGTGTCACAAGTACCCAAACCATCACTTCCTTTAAAATAGGCATTACACTTTTGATTTTTGTTTATCACTCTTTTCCTCCAATGTATTACTTATACCTAAATTATACCTTACTTTATAAATCATTTTTTATATTTCTTCATATAATCTAAAAATGCTTGTTCTTCTTTTGGGAGTAGCTTTGGTATTTTATCCTTTCCTTTTTTGTTTTTTACTTTGTAATTAATACATTTACACACTTCCATAAAGGTATGAAAACTATCAGGTACAGGTTTCATGCACTTACTACAAATCATTATTGGCATTCTTTCCTTCCAGTAACGATATGCCTGTTAGTTTCTTCATCATTCCCCACAACCTATTAAAGTAACACTCTTAACGCGTAACCACGATTTTTTATAAGTATCAGAGGGGAATATCCAGTTTATAGGGGCTAACCATTTGTCTCCATTCTCTGTTTGTCCTACAGCAGCCAAAGAATTGCCTCCATCTTTCCAATAGATTACATACAATCCTAAATTTAGTTTTCGTACTTCTTTTTTTTCCATTGTTTAATCACCTTTGTCGTTTCTTCCAATATTCTTCAACCATATCAAAGGCTTCATTAATACAATCTCTTGACATTTGGAAATCAGGATGTAATTCAACTAAAACATACGTTTTCCATTTTTTATCAAAGAGTATTTGTCCCATATACCCATTTAGTCCTTCTTTTTTTGAATATATTTCAGTAAGATTCATCCCTTTTGTAGTTGGAATTATACTCACTTTCTTTCCTTCAATACCTAATAGTCTAATTGCTGAATATCCCATGTTGTTTTCCTCCAAGTCTTAATCTATATCAAAGAGTATTTTAAGCTCAGTCTTAGCTTGTGCTAATCTCTTTTTAATATCCTTAACTTCTTTGATAAGGTCTTCATTCATTTTCCACCTTCATGCTTTCTTATTCATTATCCTCTTTTCCTTTAAAAAAAGATTTATCTGTATTTTTATCGTAATTCACATATATTGTATATTCTGTATCACATTCTCTACATCTAAACGCCCAAAAGTAATTGTATTTCAGTTGTCCACCACATCTAGGACATATATGTATAGATTCTGCTATCTTTTGATAAGTTTCATCATAACATTCTTTTATTTCCATCATTTCCCTCCTAGTTCTGGTTCCTTTGCTTCTTTAAGTATAATATCAATTTTTCTATACAAACTACTAGCAACCCTTCTTGGTTTGAGATTATATGTTTTTGAGAGATATTGGCAATATAAACAAAACTCTTGTGAAACATCATCACCCACAGAATCACACACAATTCTTTTTTTAAACCCACCTAGATACATACAATTTCTCATTAATGCTTCTTCTCCCTTTTTTGAGAATGGTTTTTCCATTTATACCTCTGGTTCCTTTGCTTTATTAATTCTTAATACAGTGTTTACACACCATGCAATAGGTTTATCACAATCAGTACAACAATCTATTTTTAAACCATAATTCTTTTTTAATTCTTCTTTATCTTCAAAATCAAAAGACCAAACAAGACCATTACAAGCAGGACAAATTACATCTATCCATTTTTCTTTTTTATATTTAATCATTGTTATCTCCTGGCTCATACGCCTTTCATTCTTCATCACATCCTTCACAAACACCATAAAAATCTCCCAAATAATCATTTGAAGATAATTCTTTTCCACAATATTTACATTTCATTCTAAAACCTCATGATATGATAATATTCTTAATAATTCTTTTGTCGTTTCTAATTTAGAATATAATAACGATTCAAAATTATCTGGATTCAACCATTTTCGTCCTAAAGTTTCTTCATCAAATTCTAGTTCTATTTTTATTCTCATAGTTCATCACCTTTATAGTTCTGGTTCTTTAGCATTGAATGTTTGTTTAAATAAAAAATAAAAAACTAGCCATCGCCATAGCCATCGCCATAGCCATAGCCATAGCCAGAGCCATCGCCATAGCCAGAGCCATCGCCAGAGCCATCGCCAGAGCCAGAGCCAGAGCCAGAGCCAGAGCCAGAGCCATCGCCAGAGCCAGAGCCATCGCCAGAGCCATCGCCAGAGCCAGAGCCAGAGCCAGAGCCATAGCCATAGCCATCGCCCTTATCAAATCCCATTTTATTTACTCCAGATACTTATTCCTTCTATCGATTTTTGTCCTTCCTTGGTACAAAGCAAGATTTCTATAACCTCTTTAAGAGTTACTTCTGGTACAGAAATAGGGAACTTGCATTCGTCTGGTTTTGATGTTCCTCTTACAGCAAGTTCACTTAATGAAGCTGCTCCTTCCCAATGCCAAACTCTTCTTACATCTTTCAAAGTTACTTCCTTTCCTTGTTCTCTAAATAAATATCCTGCAAAAACTCCTGCACTATAAGTTCTAGCTATAACATAGCGCATCCCTTTTGATTTCTCTTTTTCTAGCTTTTTTAAAAGCTCTTCTCGACGTTCTTCTATTTCTTTTAATTCATTTTCGGTTGTTTTTTTCTTTATCATAGTTTTGTTCCTCCTTAAAATATTGGTTCCTTTGCTTGGAACTCTTGCTTACACGTTTTACAGCTAACAAACCGCATCATGCCAATTATTTTACCACATGCACCAAATCCTCTGTTTACACTATGACATGAAAGGCAAGTCCACTCACAGTCTACAGTTAGCTTAACCATTCTCCTTTCTCTGAATCTGACATATATTTTGCTTTCATCTCAATATAATCCTCAATGTATTTAATATCTTGAAGTTTTCTTAAAAATTCAGCTATTGCATATTCAGCTTCCCTAAAAAATTCTGATTTAGGATTGTTATCCAAATCAATACAATATTCTCTTCTCCTTAATTCACAAGCCATTCTTATTTTTTCAATATCAGATTTGTTTTTCATTCTTTCCTCCCCGGCTCATACGCCTTGCATTCTTTATTATTAATCCATTTATATAATAATACTCCACAATGATAACAAAGCTCTACTTTTACTCCTCCAAGTACTCCTGTAACACCTTCAAGACCTAAGTCATTTTTAGCAATAGGCTGTTTACATTTCATACACTTCATGATTCATCACACTCTTCAAATGATTCAAAGTAAGGACATTCTTTCGTGCCTTCCCACATTTCATCATCTATTTTTCCTTCCTGCTTACAACCACTAGCATTTGTGTCATACTCATGCCAAAAATTCCTACACTCGTTGCAATTGCTCATTCTTTGCCCCCTGGCTCATTATCCTTAATCCACTCCATTTCCTTCGTCTGCTATGTGTTTACATTCAGGACAGTATCTTCGTGTTACAGTAATACCATACTTATGGGCGTTGCTTACAAGACATTGGTATGTAGTGTCTTCCATCTTATGATAGTGTCCTTCTACTTCTACACTAGGACAACCGCAACAGACAACAAGCGTGTCCAAATGTTTTGATGGAGCCATAATCCTTGCTACTGCTTCAATTTCTTCTGTTAGTACTAGTTCAGTCATTTTTCCTCTTGCTTTACTAACTCTACTTTTGAACCGTATTCTAACACAAACCTTCCTGTAGTAATAATTGGCTTGTCTTGATAGCTTCTACCCCAATAGACATTCTTAATCTTTATTTCTTTTCCTTCATGGTCTTTAGTGAGTATAGCGTGTCCGTCATAGCATTGGAGTTCAAACTCTCTTTCTTCTTTGTCCTTACACTGTACATTTTGTACATCAAAGTTACCTTTATCTACATGCCTAATGGGTTCTACTGAAATTACTGTGGCATCTAAATATACTTTGTTCTCTTTCTCTTTGTAGTCTGAAATCTTTGTCTTGTACTCTTTTGGTTTATCTTCTGTCATTTTTATTCACCTGTGTCTATTAAATAACCATAATATAAAAAACTAATTATACTAATGCTTGAAAATAATACAAATATACTTCCAAAAAATATATACTCTTTCATCACTATTAAAGTAATTCCTACAATAAATAAGCATAATGAACTCAAAAAAGAAAAACGAGAATTACACTTGCCCATAAAGTATGGAAATGTTATTTTTGTCATTTTTAATCACCTGTTCTTGTCCATACGTCTTTGCCTACACATACTTGTTTCTGTTCACATACTGTTACTATATCAAATAATTCATTAAAATCCATATAACATTCTTCAGTATATCCATATGCTCCACATTCCCAATGCCCGTCTAAATAATTGTCTGGTGGTTGAATACATATAAAACACAAACAAACGATAGATGATACTATTACCATTACCCACAAAATTGGTTGGTATCCTAGTGGTTTTTTATTTTTCTCCATTTTTAATCTCTTTTTATGTCTACTGAAACAACATTTCTCTTCTGGAAAAATTCTAAATTCTTAATACTTGTCCTGTCGCCTTGTGTTTGAATCTCAATAAATTTTTCTTTATCCATAAGTAGTTGCTTAACTTGTTCGTATATTTCTTCAGCTTCATATCGTTTTAGTTGTTCTGCAATTATCAGGTGTGAATCATTCATTAAATTTAATCTTACACACCAATCAGTATAATAATTACAATTTTTTCTTCCAAATATTTTTTCCATTTTATTCAACCTCTGTTATTATATATCTTACTTCTCTCTCTTCTAATGCAATAAATAACGTAATGAGCCAAGTTAGTTGTCCAATTATAGGTATCATACATAAAATACCTATTAGGAGTACTTCTTTATCATTTGTATTACCCCATCCTACCATTTTTCTTTGCTTTACATATGCTTTTAATAATTCTTTTTTCTTCTTTGTCATTTTTATTGCCTCTGTATTTGTACTTTAATCTCTACCGTTTGTCCTTTCTTTAAATCGTTTCCTGGTAAGATAATTGGCTCATTGAAAGGAAAAGGTTCTTCCTTCGAGTTCTTATTTAGGAAATATATGGTTAGTAATATTCCTGCAATGAGTATACTAATTCCTCCCCAAAACGTAATTTGTTGTATCCAGAAACAAACCAGGAACGTACCAATCAAGGTAGCACCTGCAATTTTCCCCCACTTACGCTTTCGCATGGGCTTGAACATTACTTCGTCTTTGTTTA
>Ga0075125_10000881_pt1 | contig 13946 bp, 15 predicted proteins | sample AntAceMetag02UKN_FD_69810 | JGI IMG/M metagenome (GOLD analysis project Ga0075125, IMG submission 69810) | Saline lake microbial communities from Ace Lake, Antarctica - Antarctic Ace Lake Metagenome 02UKN | ecosystem: Environmental > Aquatic > Non-marine Saline and Alkaline > Saline | place... | reverse complement strand
AAAATGGCTCTTCTAATTCTAAACATTTAACTTTTATTATTACTACACTATTTACTTTTTCATAACTTACAATTTCAAATAATATCTCTTCCATTTAAATCACCTAATAACTTATATAATTAGCACGTGCAACAACTGAACAATCAGCACCAGTATTAACTTTGATAATATTATCACCGTTACTCAATGCTAATTTAATATCTTCGGTTATACTTATAACACCACTACCAGTTAATGGAAAATTCGTAACAACACTATCACCATTTGTAACTGTAATTGATGGTGACGTACAACCAGAACCACTATATCCAGAAGTAGTGCTATGCGTAAGATATACTGGAGAATCATGATCATGCGCTGCATCTGTTATTCCATTAACGTGAGATTCAGCATCAAAACCATGACTATGAACACCGAAATGTCTAATATTAGCATAAACACCACCAATTTTTGGATACAAACTATTATTATTTGATGCTGTTACTGTTATTGTCATTTTATAATATCTAGTTGGTGATCCAGTCGATGTAGTAAATCCATCTAATACAGCACTAAAGTTTAATGTATGTGGAACTTCTGTACTTATTATTACTGATGATGTGGTTGTTGTAGGTATCAACTCATAATACCAAGCTCTAACTGCTGTAGCCGAACCAGTTTGATATATTTTAACTGTAACTGTAAATCTTGTGTTTGTTTGATAATACTTTGGAATTATTAATATAGAACCATCAATTAAACCAAAATCTGCTGCATAATCACTATCAGGAGTAATATCCAAATACGCAATAGATGAACTACCTGTAAATAAATCTACTTCACTGGTAGATAATGTATAAAACCCACTACCTGATACTGTTCTAGCTAAACTATCACTATAACCAGTAGCAAAAGCAGGCGACATACCATTTTCAGTATCACCACTAACAATAGCTCCATCTGTTTCAGTGAGCGTTGTTAATTGGTCATCAGATTCAACAGATGTATTATGAATATTAACAGAAATATCATTATCCCATACATCATAATCTAAAGTTACTTCAAACGTATCTCCAATTTTATCAATATCATTACATGAATATTTATATTCTGTTCCATCTGTTAAATAAACATTGCGTTTTCCACCATCCCATACAGAATCAACACCTTCAAAAATACCGCTTGCCGCAGACTTTTGTTTCAAAGCTAACTGTTGCCATACAGTAAGATAAATACCATTTAATGATAATCTAGTATTATTTAAACTACATACCATCTTTGTAACTACATAAGTATTAGAATCTATAGTTACATAATCACCTTCGCGAACATCATAATAACCAACAGGTATCTCAACGTTTCTTATAGAATTTGTAGTATTTCTTTGTGCTAACATTGATTCTGCCATAGCATTCGCTTCATCAACATCACTAATACCAGAGAAATTAAACGCCAATGTTTTTGGTGGATTAGAAAATGAAGAAACAACAGCAGATCCAATTATACTACTATCATTCGATGATAATACAATAACTTTATCTAATGCGTAATCAGTTACATTTTCTTCCTCTAAGTTAGTGATAACATAGCTTGATATATCAACAACATTGGTTGATAATGTATATGTATCTGTTGGAGATGTTATTGTGCCATAACGTAAAGATCTAATATCACCAGATTGATCATAATCAAATCTAAATTTTAAACCTGCAACTTCATCAATCATATGCATGATACCTTCGTAACAGTTACTATATTTAAATAAAACTGATGGATATGCAGTTGATGTATTTGGAATAACTATAGATGTTTTTGCGCTAGCATTTCCTTCATCATTCCAACCAGTAGCATAAGCACTAACACCAGTGTTAAGTACAATATACATATACTCTGCTAATGATATATCATCATCAATATTTGCTATCGGAACTAAATAATCAGTATCATCATGTATATACATTGTTTGTAATTCATTGGCACGTTCAACTACTGTTAATTGAAATTCACTAACATTTGATTGTTTGGATGTTTCAACATAACCATTAAACATAGTAGTTCCATTAAACTTTATTCGTATACCATCAGACACTTCTATTGAATCTCCAGCATCATTTATATATGTTGTTAGATTAGCAACATTTAAACCAGACAGTGAAAATGATATACTTAATGCAGATATAGCATATTCTGTATAAACACTTGTACCATCATATTTTTCTAATATCCATAACGACATATTTATATCCCATAATTTCTAATTAATGATATATTACCATTAAATCTATCAGTTCCAAATGATTGTCCTCTAACAACCGAAACTTTCTCTGTATACCATTCTGTTGATACTGAAATAAACTCAGGAAAATCAACTAATATTACTGTTGCCGTTATTTCATATTGTGATAATAAAGTATTTAATATATCATAATTTGTAGCATCAACAGTAAAATCCATACTAATATTAGGATTATCATATCCCATCATTATTACATATGGTGATATAGAACGTGCACTAACTTTGATATTTTTTCCAGTTATTGAATACTTTAATGATATTGGAAAAATAGTAATTGTTCTAATTATACTATCACGATCTGTCCAACTCAACTGTATACTATTTCCCATTATCTAACACCTATATGTTCTTGTTGCAACAATGATATTGTATATTTTGCATTATTATTAAAACCAATACTTCTTTCTGTACTTGTTCTATCTATCTCCCAATATGTACTTACTGGTAATTCTGAATATGTAGAACTAGAAACATATAATGCAATATCAGGCATTAATTCTAAAAATGATGTTAATGTTGTAGTTATATCCATAAAACCAGAAAATGTTACAGATATTGGATTATAACCCATCTGAATATAAATTGGTGTTAATGCTGTATTTTCAATGTGTCGTATTGTTTGTTTTTGACTAGCTCCAGACATAACTTTGGTAATATCAACAACATTATCAAGTGTTATTGTACTAGCACCAATTGTTAAATCTGTTGCTGGATAATTAAAAATTACTGCCATTATTATGCACCAGCCGTATTATGATATGCTAATGATTGATCGTTTTTATCTACTGTAGTTTCATAATTACCATTACCGTTATCAACAATATTAACAGTAAAACTATCACCATCTTTGGGTGATCCTACTACGTCAGCATCAGCCATAGCACGTTTATTTCGCCACCAACCAGCAAAATCAGATTTTTGGATATCATCATAATTTATATTGTCGATTTGACTCATTCCAAAAGTGCTTGCAATTGCGTTTCTACCATCTATCATTTTATTAGCTACTCGTGCAAATATCTGTTTTGATGCATTTAAAATCGTATCAATTGCTAAAAAGAAGTATTCTAAACCCTTTGAAAAACCACTCATTGCAGCTTCTAATGGCCCTTGTCCTTCCTTTAAACCATCTCTGATTCCTATAAAGAATCCTACAATTGGCCCTCCAAATAAAGCTATATAACCTCCAACGAATAACAGTATATTCCCCAAAAATATACCAAGCTCACTTTGGTTTAACATATCGGCTACGTCAGAAGCTAAATCTCCAATTTTTTTATCAAGTTCAAGCCATACCATAGCACCTACTACAACAAAACCTATTAGTAATCCTACTATTATACCACCTATTAAGTCTGCTACTCCAATTACTAATGCTGCAGCGACTGCTTTTAAACCAAGCATTACTAATCCACCCAATGTTAAACCACCAAGACCACCGCCAATATCACCAATAAGACCAAGACCAGTTCCGGTTTCTGTTGCCGCTAACTGTGCAATTTGTGAAGCTTTGTGCCATGATGAGAATGTCACCCACAATGTTATGAAACCAGATATCATACCAACTAATAAGTTTAATATACTTAATATTGGCATAGCAACAATTGAATACATTATTATACGCATTAAATTCGGATGTTTTTTAAATACTTCTAACATATAAGTTACTACATTAATAACTTCTCCTGCAATACCTACTATTAATGGAATATTGGTGGCTAAAGTTTTAAAGACACCTATAATAGAAGTTTTTAACTTTGGATCTGCAAATACAGTTTTAAGAGCTGTAAGTATACTCATTGCAGCAGTTTGAAATTCTTCATCATTTATTACTGACGCTGCAAATTGTGCCATTGTAGATTTATATTCACCTTGCAAACCTTGCATAGTTTTCCAAGCATCAATTAAACCTTCTATAGCTCCCGGATTTGTCATTCCAGTAGCGCCCATATCACCCATAAACGCCTGTGCCATTGCACCACCAGAAATTACACTTCCAATATCAGCAACAGATGAAAATATAGAAGAGAGTCCACCTTTAAGCATTGTAAATAATCCCATAAATGAGAAATAAACACCTAAGAAACTCATGTTTAACATAAGCGTCAGAGTAGACATAGTCTTGAACAAACCAGCTACTTGCTTATTTTTATTAATACCGTCTTTAAGTCCTTTAACCTTTCCTTTATTTTCATCTTTACGAAGCTTTTCTGTTTTTGTAAATTCTCCACCTCTTTGTTGGAATCCACTTATAAGACTACTTTGTTCTGATTTATCCATAATGCGATGTGGTATTTTATTAACAACATCACCAATATTTTTATCTTTATATATTTGATTCTTTTTTAATGCATCATCATTAAACTTTTTATTTTTCTTAGCAACATTGGTATCTTCTTTAGTTATATTTTGTATATTTTTAGTTCTCTCTTTTTGAGATTTTTCTCGTAAATTTCCAATTTGATCAAATGTCTTTGCATGCTTTTCAGAACGATTAGCAATTTTTTTATCATTAACAATATTAGCTGATTGTTGTTGAAAACCACCTATTAAACTACCTTGTTCGGATTTACCCATTATTCTATGTGGTATATTGCTAACTACATTACTTATGTTTTTTTCTTTATTTGATTTGTAATTTCTTATTTTTTCTTCTAATTTTGAATATTCTAAATTATGTTCTATGGATTTATTTAAATAAGTTTGTAATACTACTTGTTTTTTTAGTAAGTTTTCATTATCTCCATACGCTTTAATGATAGCAGACATAGGAAGTTTTTTACCAGCTTTACGAGTAGACATTACTTTATTAATGGTTTCACTTTTAAGTATACCAGTAGTTGATTTGGCGTATCTACCACCACGCTCTGCTTCTGCATTAAGCTTTGTAGGATCACCACTAAACATATCTTGTGCAACACCAAATGGCATAGGCTTACCAGTCATTTTATATGCCGCACCTTTACCACTTAAATTCTGAGTTATACCATACATATTTTTACGTATAGTATTCATCATTTTAGTAAGACCGTTTGCAGAACGTATCATATCACGAAATGCACGTTCAGTATCTTTCTCTATTTTGTCAAATCCAGAATATGCTTTCTTTGATGCTTTATCTACATCTATTTGTTTTACTTTACCGCCTTTAACTAATGATCTAAGTGCTGATTGTGATTCTTTATCACCAATATCCATTTTAGTTACTGGTAAACCACCATGTCCTTTACGTGCAAGGTTTTTATCTTTAAATTTTTCTAAATTTTCTTTAGAACCAACACCTACAGCATAACCACCACCTTTAGCATCAAGTTTACCAATCTGTTCTAATGCAACACCAAGTTTTCTAGCTTCTTTAGCAGTTTTTTGAAAATTATCTACCGCATTAAATTTTATTGTTACAAGTGTATTGTCAGCCATTACTTCATCTCCATTTGAACTTTTTCTTTATATTTTGCTATTGCAGTTATATCAAATCTTAATCTACCAATCCAATCATCTTTATCATTCCATTCAAAAAGAGATGATGGTCTACAACCACTATTAGATGCAACCATACCTAACATTATTAATAAATCTTCATCTTCATACAAATCGAAAGGGTTCATCACCATCTACATTCATCTTAGAGGCGATAGCCATAAATAACATATACTGATCCTCGCCCGGAATATCATCATATGTAACTCCAATCTTTTGTTCAACTCCTTTGGCATTAACTTCAGTAAGATATGAACCATTTGTTACTAAGATATTTTTAAGAACCTTCTCACACCATTCTTGATATGCTTGTTCATGACGTGATTCATCTGCCGGAGATAATATAACATTACCATCCTTATCTTTCTCTTTTGATTTAGGTTCTAATTTAATCATCAAAGAAAAGTGTATTGCACCAATTCTTCCTGATGGTCTCTTTAATTTATACGATCCATTTGCTGTCTCTATTGTATATGTACTCATGTATTTAACTCTCCGTTTTATATATTTTTACGTATGAATCAATTCCATCTGTTATAAATGAAACTGATTTTGTTCTCTTTCCTTTGGAAACATTCTTTATACTAGATGTATAATTTATTTTGGGAAGATATATTTCCATTGTTTTTACTTCATCGATAGTATATATTGATATTTTTAATTCAACATCATTAAATAATTCATTAATTAATTGCGTTGAAAAATCATCATATTCATCAGCATCGAAAGTCATTTCACCTGTTATATCAAATGAACCAGAATTTAATATATTTTGTGGCATAACACTATTAATATAGTATCCATCTTCTGTATTACGTTTAAATGATATATTAAGACGTTTCAAATATGTTTCTGCTAAAGATGCAACACCAGTAGATGTTTCTATTTTAAACTTATAAAATGGTATTGGCTCTTCTGTTTTATATTGATCTTCAGTTGGAATTGTATACGTTGAACTATCAGTATATGAATAAGCTGTCCAATCTACATTCATTTTAATAAATTCTTTTGTTTCTGCTGATAACGTTATACCTGTAACATAACAATTTTCATATAACATAGTTAAAAATGAAGTGCTACTTGTAGTTTCACCAACCATTATATTCATTGGATATGGAGTAACCAATGCAGAATAATTATAATATCCAGCTTCGCTAGTTTCAGAACCAAATAACGAATGGAAAAAAAGACGATTATAATACGGACGAATATTCATGGTTGATTTTCCAACTAACTTGTTGGTAGTCTGAAAATATTCTTTGTTAACAGAATTGATATCTGAAAAATAAGTTGGATTGACTGTTAATGTTTCGATTGATGATATTACACGAATTGGTAAAAAAGTTGTTGTGTCTTTTATAGACATATATTTTTGTGCAATAAGAATCACCACATTATTATGGTTCTGCTGCAACTGTTACAGATGTTGTATCAGTGTCACTAGCAGAATCCATTTTATCTATTGTAAGTGTAATAGTGTAAGTATCAGCAGACGCATAAACGTGTGTTGGTGCAACTTCATCAGACACTTCACCATCACCAAAGTTCCAAAGATATGATGTAGGCGAACCAACAACTACAGCACTACATGCTACAGATAAATAAGTATCTGTTGCAGTAATACTAGTAATACTTACAGGTACAGTTGTATCATCAGTAATAGCAATACTAAATGGAGAACCTAATTCATTAATAACTGTATAATCAACAGTTTTCTCTATTTCAGTTTTTCCACTGCTACTTCTATTTACATTATTATATACTGATACTGGACATGTAAATGTAATATTTGATACACCATCAACTGTCTGGCATTCAATTACCATACTTCCACCACCAAGCACATTGTTTGCTGGTACAATTGTTGCTGTTGAACTTCCAAACATAGCTTTTAACATTGAATCAAATTCGTTCTCTGTAAACGTTAATGAACCTGTTACAGACGACTGTGATGTTGATGCTAATCTATATCTCTTAAAACTACCTAATACAAACTGATCAGAATCCAAACCTCTATCTACAGTCATAGATAATGATTTAATACCAATTGTAGTATCACCATCTAATGTGATATATGCTCTATAAAACACAATAGGTTGTTCATTAATATATGTAACAGCAGAGTCAAATGCACTAGAAGTATCTTCTAAATCTTTAGCCATCCAATTAATAGATGTCTTAATAAAATCTTTAGCTTCAAATGTAAAATCCATACTTGTTACACCACAACCAGTATATGTAATTTCACTTTGTTCTGATGTATCTTCACCAACTTTTATACTCATTGACTTTGATGTTCCAAACGTATATGTACGAGTTGTACCTAGTGTTGTTTGTATACCCATTAAAGCATAAATAAAATCTTCACCTTGCAATGCTCTTAAATTTGCATCTATACTACCAGACGGCTGTAAAGCACCACCATAAGCACTTCTTGCAAGATAATCACTTGTAGTTTCCTCTATCAACGTACCTCTGTCAACAGTATCATTTACTCCAGTAACTAATACTCCTGTGACAGTTCCGGCTTCTGTTCCGAATGCTGTTTCCATTCCAATTTTAACATAATTTGCCATTTTTTAATCACCTTGAACCATAATTTGCTCTCTATACATAATTGGTATTAACACTTCATACAATCTACCACTACGTTCTATTGTTGGTGTTTGAATAATCAATGTTAATAAATCAGTTAAATCAGCATGTTCACGTAACATATATTCGATATTAAATGGTAAAGTTTTACAAATATCTATCATATCATCTGGATCATCACACATATACTTTACATATATTGTTACATCCATAAAATAAGATACTGGTGACTCTACTTCATATAAAATATCATCTAATGTTATAATTATTTGTTTATTATAACTTTTTTCTTGTGGTTCTGTAGCAACAATATAACCCTTTCCACGAAGGTATAATGTAATTGCTTCTATAACTGTAGTCATTTAAGTTCCTTTAGATACGTTTTATATGTAGCTCTAACATACTTTTTAAATTCACGTGTCATATTATTCTTATATCTACGTTTCCAAATCAAGTTCCATTTGTCATCTTTCATTGGTATATTATCAGATGCATTATCTTCATTGTATCCACGTGTTTTTTGTTGTTTTGGTGTATGAACTTTAGCATCAAGAAAGGGATTCCACTTTCCAGATTTGGTCTGTGGATTATTCAATATTCCTCTATCATTACGAAGATATCTACCATAATCCCAATCCTTGCCACCACTTTCACCTTCAACTCCGGCATGTGTTATACGATGCATCTTAAATATGGTGTTCTCACCATCTTTTACAATATATAACGACCTTCCCAACTTTCCAGTTACAGGTAAACCACTTGACTTTCGTCTATTAAAAACTTTATAAATATTACCAGACCAATATGAACCAGTTCTATTTTGCAACTTTTTAAATTCTTTAGTATTATCATTTTGTACTTTATAATATTTTACAAAGTTATTAACATATGTATCACTTAATCCAGCCATAGTTTTAATAACCTGTTTAGCATCCATAGTAACTACTATATTCAGGTTTTTCTTCTTGGCCATATTTAACTCCAAATGTTTGATGTATTAACTAAACCTAACGTTCCCATCTTTTCAAACAACTTATCATCTATAGATAAATCTTCAGACAGTGGAAATTTTGATAATTGTTTCATAAATGTTAATGCAATTTGACGCAAAACACGTTCACGTTGATACACATATGATGATATATCGTCACGTTGTAATGATATTAATGACATATAATTAACATAAGAATAATATGCGGCTAATGATACAATAGCTTGACTCTGAACATCTTCATCTTCCCAATCTGGATCTATTAAGTAATTAATATACAAATTAGCTTTCTTTATTTCTTTATGAATTTGTTCAGTTTCTAACATATCATCAGGCATAGCTGAAAGTTCCATACGAACGTCATAAACAAGGTTTGAGAGTTCTATTGTCATTCTCAATACCTTTGTTAAATTTATACTCCTACGTCAGTGATATTGTATATAAGATTTGTAGTAGCATCTGAATCTGATTTAGGCATAACCTTTGTGTCGAACGCTTGAGTAAAGATATAACCATCTCCAACACCCGGCTCTCTAAACGTTTCAACTGCTTTAAGCTGTGAACCATCATGCTCAATCATAATAGATGTTCTATCTGACTTTACAACTGCAAGTGCATTTGTGGTTAATAGTCTTGTTGGGAAGAATGAGATATTGTATGCATCCTTAGCCCATGAACGGATTTCTTTCTGAAGCTCTCCAACCTGAACAGGTTTAGAAAGGAACGGCCAAATTCCGGCAGGAACAAACAGCTTAATATCTGCTATCTGTCTTGCTGACATTGTTGAATTAGCAAGCATAGAACCAATTGCTTCTGCAATATCCTGTGCAGGATCACTTGAAACATCATCATCCCATGTAGCAGATGCAGCATGTGTATCACCTGCACCATTAACAAGTGCTGTTTTAATATTATAATCTTTCTTCATTGCAATACCCTGTGCACATGAATCGAGTGATGTTGAAATCTGAACGTTACCCATCTGACGAGCCTTAGTTTCATCAGTAAACAGAAGAGCATTCTGATAAGGCTTTAATGTTCCTGAGATGTCGAACCAATCAGCTGTCTGATAGTCTGCTCTTGCACCCTCTTCTTTAATCAGAGGAGTAATTTCGGTTGATGCCTGTAATGACATTCTGTAATCAAGTGCTGGCGTATAACGTGAGTTAAGAGCTTCTCTGAACTCTAGCATATCATCAACTAAGCCGAATACTATATCTTTAAAAATCTGTTCTCTGGCAATATTACCAGTTGATGTTGTTATTGAAAAATGTTTTTGCATATTTTATTCACTCCTTAATTTTAGATATATTGTGGTGCACACCATACTTTAACGAACAAATCTCCTGCTGATCCTGTTCCGTTGTCTACTGTATCCATTGCTACACCTATAACATAGTTTTCTGCGGTTCTAGTATCTACATATCCTACTGTTGCACTTACAACAATTAAATCTCCACAAGTAATACTACCACTTGCTACAACAGGCATATATACGATAAGTCCTTCACGAATTGGCATAACACCAACATACGCACCTGCGACTGCATCTGTTCCTTCCATAAGTTCTTTATTTGGAACGGAATTTGTAACTGTAACACCAATAACCTTTGTTGAGTTTGTTGCTAAATCTCCTGTACCTTCTGTTGTAGTCTGGTAAATAGGCATTCCAGCAAACGGAACTGCTGATGTAATTGTAAGTGTTTCACCAGATGATATGGTATAATTTGCTATTCCTTCATTTGTCATTTTATTTCACCTTAATGTTTAACATATTTTTTATATTCTTCTGGAATATTTAAACTGCTTAATTCTTCATCTATACTTGACTGACTCGCGTCAGAGTTAATTTCTATATCCGGTGGGGATATTAAATCTTTGCTTCGTATAAACTGTTTTCTTGCACTATCAAGAACTTTGATACGTGTTTCAATGTCCAATTCCTTCATATATTCTTCAGGGTTTTCAAATCCGAATTTTCTGAGTTCATTTTCCATTCCAGCAATTTCACCACTCATCACAGATTCATACTGTGTTTTGTATTTAGATGCTGAGTCAGACTCTATCTTATTAGAAGCCCGTAATTGTTCAAGTTCTGTCGTTAATGATTTAATCTGTTCTTCGTCATTGCGCTGTTTCTCTTCAAGAGTCTTACGTGCAAGTTCAATCTGTGCTACCTCTTCAGGATTAATTTTCGCTGTTGAAGTATTTTCTGGTTTCTTTTCATTATTTGTAATCTGTGTATTTTCATCCATAAGTATATATCCTCCATTATCTAATTTAACCCATTTGGGTTTACTAATTTCTTTCGGTAATTCAATTGTGTTCTTAATTTGTTCTGGTATTGGTTTTTGTATAGACTCTTGCACTGGTGTATTAACAACAGGTGGAACTACCATTTCAATAGGTGTCGTAGGTTCTGGCACAATTTCTTGTGAAATTGATGTCTCAGCTACCGTAGCTGTTCCTTCTTGCTCTGGTGGTGCACTAAATGCTACCCAGCTTTTACTTACTGCATTAGTAGATATTGCTGGTTGACGTGTCAATGCTCCACCTGTGAGAATACCATACAAAGGTTTATCTTTATTTCCATCAGATATATTGCTTTTTACATCAAATTCTGGTGAGAAATGATCAAAACCTTCAGTATTAGCTCTTTCGCACTTGTCTTTATCAAAACCAATACCTTTCCAAAATATTGTATCTGTTTCATCCGAGTATGATAAACTAGTTATAACACCCATAGGTTCACGATTATCGTGAGATAGATATAATGGTTGGGTTGAATCATATGAATTAAATACTTGTTTCAAAAATTCTGGAGTTAATTCAGTTTGTCTGCCGTCAGTTCCCGTATAGGTACCCGGACGTGCAGACTCACCTTCAATCATCAAAATTTCTGATTTTTTATGTTCCATATTACACCTCTTATTTATATTTTTTACTTTATATAAATACTATAGTATATTTATATATATTCTAATCTCAAATTTAATCTTCAACATCAAATTCGTCTTTTATTTCATTTTTAGCATCATTCTTAACACTATCATATGTAGCCTCTTCTTTAGATGATTCTGTTGTTGGATAATCAGGTGCATCAGTCATTCCACCACCATTATTAACATCACGTGTTGTTTCACTAAATGTTCGTGATCTTGTTGGAATTACTAGATGTGCTCTCTGATCTTCTAATAGTGGAGGATACCCAGACTTTGCACGAATTTCTGTCTCTGTATATATTCCTATAGAAGCCATTACAGAAGCTTGTCTCCATACTTCAAGTTCGGTTGTAGCCAAAGTTAATTCTATTTTAATATCAAGTTGTTCTGTAGGATATGTCTTATTAATCGCTAACAATCTAGCCTTAACAATATCTAATAATACTGGTTTAATTTTTTCTGCTATCTGTATAGTCTTTGATGCTACATAATTAGATACTACAAGCTGACTCGCATATGAACCACTATCTGATCCATCAACAATGGAACGTGGCATATTTAAAGATGCTGTTATACCCGAATTTAATTGATTTAACAGTTCATTTGCCGCAATATAATTAACATTACTTTCTAATATACTGACACCTATAGAATCTGGAATAACAATACCTTGATCTGGAGTTCTGTCTTTCAGTTCATCTGCTAAGTCACTAGCATATGATTCAAATGCTGTTCTTGATTTAGTTAAACGTTCTGTTGGAGTTCCAGTATACATATTACCACTAAACATCGATGTGTCAATAGAATATGTTTCACGTGGAATATTCTTCCATCTAAGTAATATATCAATAATTTGAATCTGTCTTCCCCACCAAACACTAAGCATAGCCCTGTTAGATGGTGATACAGCATAATAACCGTATGACTTTCTTTTTAACTGATCAGTAGCGAAGATAGGTGTATCTTTATATTTTAAATGTATAAACTTATCTTTACCATATATCTTCTGTTCAAATTCAGATTTTGCTAATTCATTGAATACTAAAAAATTCGACTCTGTCATGATTCTACTAGTAAAAGAACCCATAACATCTTTCTTATCTAATAATGTACAATATTTATTTGGTAAAATTGTAAACGAATCATCTTTTGGTATAATAAACACATTTCCATGCATATCTAACATTTCACCAATAGCTTCAAACCAATCACGAATACGTATTTCATCACCAATTTTTTCTGCATCTCTCAACATGTCAGATTCATTCTGATCTAATGTTTCACCAATTTCTTTAATATAAAAATTTCTAATAGATTGCCTTAACAATGATGCTTTACGATCAATAGCACCACCAACTTCTGGAGTCCAACAATAAGCATTCTCATATACTTCTTGATCATCCATATCCTGAAACTGTGATAAGTTTACAAGATAACCTGTTAAATTTGATGTAACAGCTTTAGATAATAAGGTATTTGATGCACTAGATTGTATACTTCCAAATCTACCAAAATATTTCTTTAATGAATTAAATGCCATATTATCCACTCGTACTAGTATACGTTGTAGTATAACTTATATATGGTTGTTCTTGTATAGGCAATTTAACATACCAATTATATCCAAGATAATCTTTTTGTTTAACTACATCATTATACATTT
>Ga0075125_10000875_pt1 | contig 14007 bp, 15 predicted proteins | sample AntAceMetag02UKN_FD_69810 | JGI IMG/M metagenome (GOLD analysis project Ga0075125, IMG submission 69810) | Saline lake microbial communities from Ace Lake, Antarctica - Antarctic Ace Lake Metagenome 02UKN | ecosystem: Environmental > Aquatic > Non-marine Saline and Alkaline > Saline | place... | reverse complement strand
AACATCAGCGTCGGAATGTCTTTTAATCCAGATAGATAATGTATAAGGCTTGTCTCTGTCAACTGGAATGTATTCACTCCCCAATAACAGAACATAATCTGTTCCATCGTTTTCTATTGCTGTCTGGTATACATTATACACATAATCCCAGGGTGCTTTTGCTTGTGCTGCGCCAGCCGCATATGCTAGACAATTTCCAAAAGTCCCTGCTGATTTTGTTACATCCCAAAATGCAGGCTCAACTGAACCAACAAGATAATTCATAGTCTGTCCATCGTAATTAAAGACGCTATTTCGGATAAGATTGTAATGGCCTATTTCATCAAAGGCAGTATCGGATACCTCACCGAGAGTCAAAGTCTTGGCTGCAACCGAAGCGGCTACTATTGAGTCAGTATAAATATCTCCGCCATCTATTAAGGTCGTATCCCCAGCGTGTCGCCAAGCTTCGATATTTGTTTTAATTGTGCCAGAGCCAAACATCCTTGCCGTTATTCCAGCATCAAGCCCAGCTACAATAATTTTGCCTGCCGTGATAGAGGTTAAGGCTACTTTACCATAGCTTGTCCCTTCAGCAATATCATCTAAATCCCCAGTACACTCAGCCAGCACAATCATCCCGGCTGTAATATTCGTAAGGGCTACTTTTCCGTAAGTGCCACCATTGGCTATATCGTCTAAATCGCCGCTTACGGATGTCATCAATATATGACCAGCGGTAATATCGGCTGAGAGAACCTTCCCGTAAGTGCCATCCGATATATCATCCAAATCCCCGCTTGCTTGGCTTAAAAGCACCAAGCCAGCTGTTATGGCCGTATTTAATACTTTGGCATAGTCTATCCCGTCATCAATATTATCAAGGTCGCTTATGCCTATCACGTAAGGCGAGAACGTAAGTTTTGAGGTTGTAATGGCCGCATCCTTGATGTGCTTTTCGCTTATTGAATCAAGGGCAATTTGCTGTCCAAAAATAATCCCGGGTCTTTTTATTGCTTCGTCAATTTTTTTATAAAGGTCGGTTTCGGATAAAAAGGTATCGTACTTTTCAAGAAACTTATTCTCCGGTGATGTCATGTCTCCACCATTTATTCTTAAAGTAAGCATCGAAGCCAATTACCCGACAATCGCCGGCTATCTTGTCATTGTTTATAAATTCAAAACAAAGATTAGTCCCGTGTACACCAACATTTACTCTCCTTATTATTTCATTTCTTATATCAACATCTCCAGTCAGGGTTACGCCGCTAAGGGTAATCGTGACCGTAGCTGTAGCGGCAAAATTGCTGTAAATATTGAGCGTTATGTCTTTATCTTTGGGGGAAACATACTTGACAAAGAGCCTCCTCAGTATATTCCATATGTCTCTTCCCCCGTTGATTCTTATCCAGGGCGTTCTAAACTTCGCGCTAATCGCTGTCCCATCATCATCATAATATGAATCGCCATGCTTATATATATTGCCATCTGAAGAGCCGGATATAAGAACCAGGTTTTCGCTTCCGTCTCTAATGTTGTAGAGGGCCGTTATGTCTTTATGAAAATCATAAATCCCCGAAATAACCCCCTTCTCAATATCAAGCACTATTATTTCGTTGGGCTCCGTAGCCGCCCCAGTTGGGATTGACAGCCAGTATTCGGTTTCTTTCTCATTTATCGTTCCATATATTTTATCAAGATATGTGTTATTTATGGTGTCAATAGTCCTCTGGACAAAGCTTGAAACGATTGGCCTCATTTGCCTGTAACCGTTAAATACTTCGATCCCATATTTAGACTTCCACAGCATAAGCTCCTGCATAACGGCCACTGACCCGAGGGCATCGCAGCCAATATTGTCTTTAAGCTCTGTCATTACATAAGAAGATGTCCCCACTTTTTCTATTATGTGCTTTGATTTATTTTTAAACACATACAGCCTGTCACCAAAGGCTTTTAACCCCGTTATGTTGTCAGATTCCCTTGCCTTGACTTGGATGAAATTCGCATCAGCCATTTCCTCAGCTTCACCGGAGTTGCAAAAATAAACCTTATTCTCACTGGAAACTGCGAACCATGCCCTGTTGTCCCAAATCTCGATAAAGTCCGCAGCCGGAGGGGGGCCGCGATCATAGCTTACCTCATCCCCTAAGCTTCCGTCTGCTATATTATCTTCATATACCGTTGTCGTATTATCAGCTATATCTGCCAGCCAATAGAAAATAGCACCGCCGGCTGTCGTTCTGTAGATCCGCCTTGCGTTTACTTTAGAATCAGAAGACGTAGGGATAGCCGTAAGGTCTATTTTGTGGGTAGTAACATCTACCTCTAATGATTCATCGGAAGGATTGCTTTCACAGGGATAATTGCTTGAACGCTGGTATGTGATTAAATATTTATAAGCACCATCCGGGTTGCCGGCAGTTCCCTCATCAGCAACCGTACACGTGCTTGTGGGGGCGACTATCCCAAGGATATGGGAAGTTGCAGCCTCTATAGAGAGATTCGTGTCATAGCCCGTTACAAGCGGTCTCCCACTCTCAAAAGCCACAAATTTAACCGCCCTGCCGATTGCGCCAGCCTGGGAGTAAACCTCTGTCCAGTCAGGAACGTCTGGATCGTAAACAAATACTTTCTTATCGGTAGCGACTGCGCACATTGCGCTCCCACCGCTGTCTCTGTAATCGAATATACCCCTTACAGCATCAGACCCAAAACTATAAATAGCATCAAAGGCATCGCAACCAGGCCGTTTGATTCTACTTTTCCCATCTTTATGAACCTTCCAGTTCACGCACTCTATAACATTTCTTTCAGGAGCTTCTCCCGGAGAGTTCATCTCATCAAGAGCCCCCCCTATGTCCCAAAGCCCTTTCTTGAAAAGTTCTTTTGAAGAGTGCCTTTTCATGTTACCTCACATTCTCGTCTAAGGCTTGCCTCCCCCTGTATCCAAGGCTGGGTTTTATTGACAGCAAATTATTGGCGGCAACTCCCAGGATTCCCTGGTAACGTCTTTCTAAATCCGACCCCTCTTCCTCGTCTATCAGGTGATACTGCCTGGCAGCGTCTATGGCTACAAGTGGATGTGTTATTTTAGGTAAATCCGAGACATCAGCGTCATCGCTTAAATCTGCAAGCTCATAAAAATAATATCCCTTGTATCTACTTGTTTCGGTTGCAGTCGGAGTCGGCCTCAGTGTTATCGTATCTTTACTTTCGTACATCCAGCATGTAGGCTCACCCGTGGCCTGTGCGTCTATTTGCCGGTCTGTAAGCTGATCCGGCTCTACATAGGCAAGCCCTTGTGGGAAATCTCCGGCTTTATTGTGATAGATATTTTCAAATAAAAGGAAGTCGTCAATATCAATATCTTCGCCATCCCCGATTTCATAATCAGCTTGAGTAGCGACTGTGCTTATCAATACTGACTTCCTGAAGTACCAGGGAATATATTGGATTAAATCAATCATTACCCTCTGCTGTGCGATGTTGATTAAAATATCAAAGTTTGTTTCGTCAGCAGTATCGTCACTTATAAGGCCTTCCGACAGTTCGGTGTATTCATCAACCAGCCCCCTTGCATATATCCGTATTTCTTTACGGGTCATTGGAGTTCTCCTTGCTACAGTGAAACCTTGGCGTTAATGTCAGTACAGTTCCCAGCCCCACTTCCCACAACAACCCGATATAACTTTATATGGGTCGCCCCGTGAAGCTCACATTTCGTAGAAGCCCTTACAATGCTGGTTATTGCATTTACGTTAGATTTGACCTGAATCCTAATAAAAGCATCCGATCCTGTTCCGGTAGAAAAGGTTACTCCATTATCAGAAGATATTGCAAATTCAAAATCAACATTTACTGCTGCTGGGGCTGCGGGTGTGAACCATACTTCAATTAGGCCGGTTGGGTCTTTATTCCCGATTGGCACTACTACCGAAGTAAGGTCGCCGTCTCCATCGGTGACCGTAGTGTCGTCAGCCACATCAATGTCCGCTGCAATAAATTCCTTTGCATATCTCTGGTCTGCCTGGAATGGAACTATTAAAATCAACACCAAAGCAAATATCATTAATATTTTTTTCATAGTAAACCTCCATTCATTAAGAGGGGAGAGAAAAAATCCCTCCCCCCTTATTTGTTTAATTTCTCTAATCTGCACTACGCCTATTATGAGTTGGTCAGCAAAACGCCGTTGAGATGGCAGTTGTTATAGTGGCCACCACCCGCATGTGCTGGATCGCAGGCTGTGGCAGTGAACATGGTATTAGAAACATTAACCATTCCTGAATCATCATCAAGTCCGAGAGCGAGGGTTGTTTCCCCACTGCCAATTACACAGTGATTAATCTGAGTAAGGGAAGGAACAGTATGCTGACCAAAATAGATACCCTTTTGGTCTGCACCGCGAACATAACAATCTTCAATGATGTTCCCGCTTGCCTGTTTTGAATTAGCATTGTCTGTAACAATATAAACCCCATTACGGGCAAGCTGAAAAATACAACCTCTAAGGATATTTCCGGTCATGTCTTTCACGACTTCAAATCCCCTGGTTGTGGTTGGGCTCGCTCCGGGCAATCCGCTAAGTAAGCAACCTTCAAGCACATTCCTATTGAAGTTATCAGCTTGGAATATAACGGAAGTGTCTGGTGATTCAAAAGCAACGTTCTGAACACGAGTGTTAATAACCGACCCGCAATCAACTGGGCTGCCGGAAGCCGGCTTGACGGTTACACCTCTTTCCCCGTTAAGGTCAAAGGCATCTCCAAGCCCATAAACATTACAACCATAAGGCAGCGATGTAAGATTCTCTGCATATAATCCAGCCGCAATAAATAAATTGTCGCCCCTGGCCCAGGGTGATTCTGACCAATTAATTCGAGCATTCATTAAAGTAATAGCGGCGGCGATTGTCGCCTTTGGACGATCCATGCTAAGACCGTTATTGGTGTCATCGCCATCTTTCCCGTCAACATAATAATTTACTGACCGTTTAAGGAGTAATCCTGAGCCTTGCATAAACTCAACGCGATCCATGAACCTGGTGTTTCCCTCAAGTTCATTAAAACCACGCCTGTGTCTCCTTATTCTAAAAAACGCCATTTTAACCTCCTAAGTTAAATTTTGTTAATTTACTGTTTTATTGTGGCCTAATTTGTAATATTCCTTCTCAAATTCCCTCTGCATCTCAAGCCTCTTTATCTCTGCTTTATCTCCCTTTTCTGCAATTTCCCTTTCTATCCCTTTGATAAATCTGCTAATGGAAAGGCCTCTTTCTCTCATAGACTTGGCCAGAGCATTAAGGGCAATCTGGTTTAAAGGATAATATTTCCCATTCTTTTCTACTACGCGCTCAACTACATACCCGCTTCTAAAAACATTCACTGGGGCTGGGCTCACTATAAGCCACTTATGATGAAACCTGTCCCAAAGAGCGGAAAACTTCGATGATATAAGCTTTAAGTCTTTTACAAACCCAGCCGGAGCTTTACGATCCGAGTGGTCATACTCTATTTCTATCATGGTTTCCTTGTTTAAAAGAGGAGAGAGGCTACCGAAGTAACCTCCCCCTCTTAGTTCATTACGGTTCTGATATATCCGAAACAAGGGCAAATGCTTTTCTGAGTCCGGTTCCAAGATTAGCAAAGATGTGTCCTTCTGCCTTATACCTATTGTAATTAGCGACCTTCTGTAACATTCCACCACTAGCTCCAAAACCTTCCTCCCAAGTAAGTAAGCCTGGGGTAAGAACATGAAGTACCAGGTTCTCGTTTGAGATGAATAAAGCACACCCATCAGGAACAAACTTATCCATAACAACTGGAATTTCCCGCCCATCATAATAAAAAGGCAGGCCTGACCATCCACCCCACATTACCTTAACATTGGGAAGGGTCTTATAGCTTGAGAGCAAGATCAGCCATTCCCGGTATACTCCGGGTGAAACAAGAATAACATCAACTGGGGCAAAATCTTCTACTGCCTGAAGTGCCTGGACAAATAGGTCTTCTGTAAGGTCTCTGTCTGTCCCGCCTGTTCCTAAAGGATTGTCAAGTACGTGACCTTTCCATTCTGCGTTTGATGCTACTGGTAGGCCTTGCAGCCCAAGAACATCATTTGGCTGGGGAGGATTATCTTCTGAGGCTATCCCCATTAAGCCCATCATCTCACCAACACCTGCGGCTTCCGTCTCGGCATATGCTTTGTAGTTGAAGTAGTAGTCATCGTGATCTGCTGTAACGCTGTTATTTGCACTCAACTCGAATGTGTCCTTGTCTGTTACTGAGGCAACGTAAAGCGCGCCACTATAAGAAGCCGCTACTTTACCAGCCCCGATTGCATCTCCAACTGTATGAACTTCCAGCCGGCGATCTGCTTTCAGAAATTTTGTTGCGTCTGCGAAATACGAATTTGTAACCTCTGTGGTTGGGTCTGCTGTAACTGCCGGTACTTGGCAAAGATACCCGGAACCATCCAGCATTAACTGACGACTTAAATCGTCTGCCATTGTAATGAATAGCCCTTTCTTCTCAAAGTCCATTGGTTTCATTGAAACGCCCTTACCACGGGCAGCCTCTAGGGCCATGCCATCAAAGCCTAGAGAGAACATCTGTGCGCGTTTAATCTTGATGGTTGAATAGTCTGCTGAGGATTGCTGTGCTTCTGGATATTTACCATCATTAGATGCTCCGGTTGACTGTGAGCCGGCCATTAACATCTTCTGTTTTGCATACAGACCTTCCGTGTCAATGTGTTTCCAGTCCTTTTGAATCTTATCAAACAGTTTTGAACGAGCCCGAATTTCAGCAATAACGCCTGGGGTGATGAACTCGTTAAACAACTTTACCTGATCGGACATATTGAAAAATGTCTCTGCTGTATACGCCATTAAACTTTACCTCCTAAGATTTTTGTTCAGCCTTGTGTTTTTCACTGAAAAATTTAGCTGCTTTGTTCACGGCATCGGTTATACCTGTTATCTTCTCTTCCGGGTTTGGCTTAACGCCAGCCGGAACCGAAGAAGGCGAGCCTATAGGAGCCTTTTCAAGGTTTTCCTTGTCTCTAAGGTATTTAGATACGGCTTCTTCACTAAAGTCTTTAAGCAACTCAGGATGAGTCTCTGCGATTTTTTTAATAAAATTGACATTTGACTTATGGGATTTTTCCATGGCTTCTTCCGGAGTGTATTTAGACCTGCCGGTCTTTGGGTCAACTTCTGCTAAAAGCTCCCAGACCTCTTTAGGCGAACCTTCATCACTCCTTAACATTGCGGCAAAATTATTAGCCCTAACTGCATCCATTCGCTTGTCTATCTCAACTTTGTACTCCTCAACAACCTTCTTTGCGCTAAGTTTTTTCATCTCTATAACATCTTTTTTTAGACTGGCCACCTCTTCTCTGTTCTTTTTAGTCTCTTCATCTTCAAAAATATCTTCCTCTTCATCTTTGGGCTTTTTCTCTTCTCCAACTTTTTTGCCATCAATAACAAGCCTTCCTCCGGCATAAGCTTCCTGGATCATTTTTAAAAAAGGCTCGGCCTTTTCGATCTCCGCAAGCCTGCGATTCGCATCTTCGGTTTTGGCGCTAGAGTGTACTCCAAGCCCCATATACTGAAGTGCCTTAGCAGCTTCTTTGGGCTTGTACTCTTTACCGTCAGCTTTGAAAATAGCGGGAGTTTTGTTCCCTGCCTTGTCAATTAACCACAGCCCATCCTCTTCTAGAATTTCACTGGGCTTTTCTTTCTTTGCTTCTGGTTTTTCCTCAGAGGACTTTTTAGCCTGTTCCTCGTACTGTTCCATAGCATCTTTCATGTTACCGATTTTGGAGGGCTCCTCAACCTGTTCCTTTTCATCAGAGGGCGGAGCAACCTGTTCCTTATTTTCGATTGACATTGTTTTTTCCTATCTCCTTATTTTTTAGATTTCTTTTCGGGCTCTTCTTTCTTTACTTCTGGTTTTTTCTCAAGAGCCTTTAAAGCCTTAAATACTTTTTCTTTGTAAAAAACAAACATTTCCCATCTACTTCCTTTGTCGGCTATAAAATAAGCTGACTCAGGGATCTGTCCGGTTTCACACATTTGGCGGACTGTCTTTGCAGTTACCTTCAGCCTGTCTGCCAAACAACTAATGCTAATAGTTTCTTCCATTGTTATCTCCCGTTTGGTTTCTTTTTTGGTTTACATTTGCCTTTTTTTAGCCCACCACGCCTAACGCTTGGTCTTGGACTGCGCTTACGTGGGCCTTTAGTGTCCTTATCTGGCATTATTTACCTCCTCCCATTAATAGCATTTCTGCCAATGCTGCCTCCGACCCTGGAATAGGCTGGCTACCTGGGGCGATAGCTTCCTCTGGAGGCGCAGCGACAGCGGTTTCTGCAACCTCTTTTTCTTCCATAAAGCCTTTATGCTCACTCATGTGTTGAGCCAAGCCTTCTTTGATCTTATCTTTCCATGTTTCATAGTCTTCCTTTTTTCTCTCATTATTATGGATATTAAAATGAACCTCATGGTTATCGTCTTTGTCTGCCTTCGGGGTGATTTTCCCTTCTTTTATCTTGTCATTTTCGCGGTATGCTTGACGCTCATCTATAAATTCATCTTCTACACCCTGCTCAAACCCCTTCATGTCCAGCATCTCTAATGCCTTCCTGGGGTCTTCAAGCAATCCTTTATCAATGAATGTCATTATAACGTCATGCCTGGCCTCTCTGTTAGAGAACATCTCAACGCCCTCTTTAACTCTTACGTCAGAATTGTTCCTTAGCTCTGTGCCTCTTATAAACTGTTTAACGGACTCTTTGCTCCTGCCTGTACTCTTGACAAGCCTGGCCACAGAAAAGTGCTTCTGAGCAAGCTGAAGCCTTAAGCTCATGGCATCCTGAAGAGCTGTGTTTATATCTTCCAGGATAGGCATAAGCACGCTTGTGTCTTGCGATCTCAGCCCTTTCCATAAAACACCGGAAGCTCTCTGGGCGTATTTAGGAAGTTGAGCAAGACTCGCTTTTCTTACGCTGCTTTCAGTCTCCATCTCATTTTCCATAAAGGTAATCCATCTTATCACCGTTTCAGGTATAGCCGGAGGAGACTGCCAGTGAGGTTCCCCAAACCCAGGATTGACCTCGACATACTCAACCCCAGACTTTACGTATCTTTGGAACTCTCCTTGAGGAAGAGAGCCCTTTGGTATTATAGCCTTGTCTCTGTAGTTTTCTATCTGCTCATCAACCCTGGAACCAAGGCGATTAAACTGTCGCTGAGGGTCCTGGATGATATGCACAGCCGATTCATGCCATTGCTTATTAAGTATCGGTAGGATTCCGGGGATATTAAAATACGGAATGGCCGCGTCAGGCGTGGGATTGTCCCCGTCATAAAGTAACCAACCGCCTGCAACTACCATAAACCGCCCTTTGGATTTTGTCGGTGATTTTTTCTCATGGTATTCGAGCCTTACAATCGTGTCTTCTTTGGGTCTGACCTCATCCGGCCTTTCAAATAAAGTCGTATCGGCCCCGTCAAGGTTTTCTTCCGGTAAAGACCCTGGGGCAAGTTTAAATTCCTTCTCAACCATATACTTTGGAAGTCTTTTGCCTTCAATGAAGTGCCGCCAACTATCCCTTGTCAATCCATATGGGTCTGGCCTTACGTTAAACGGATTGATATAATCAAAATCAAGATTGCCATCTTCTTTTCCGGTGCTTTTTCCATCCTTAACATATCCCTGTTTATCTTTGTTCCACCATTCCTTCCAGAAGGCATCACCGCAAACAAAAGCCCACCATTTTGCCGTGCCTATTTTTTGAAGGAACTTGCCAAAGGTAGTGAGGTTTGTGTATTCGATTATCGAAGACCCGAGCTTGGCTGCCTTAATGTCATCCGGTTCGTCAGTGTTTGGGTCAACGTAGAAAGTATGAGGGTAGCGGGTATCTCCTATCTGCTGGCGGATTATGGGAAGGATGCGATTATAAACATTCTTCTTTTCCCTTGGCACTTTATCTGAAATGTCAATTAATTCTTTTTTCTCATTACTGTAATAGGTATATTGGTCTCCCTCGATCCAGGCTATGTATTCCTTCCAAGCACCGTGGAAATTTTCAACCACAGGGTCATTCTGCCAATGGTCTTGTATCTCCTCAACCTTGGCTTTTAGTTCTCCAGTAAGGTCTTTTGGGGCAATGGGCTTAAATTCTTTAGCCATGTTTAAAACTCCTCAGCTCTTTTTCTTGTCTCAAGGTCAGAGGGAGACATCTTCTGTTCTTCTTTTATCTTTATTTTCTGTTCTTTTTTCTTTACCTTAACGTCCCCTGGGTATTCTTTATCATAATATTCCGCTTCAGCTAGGTTTTTAGCCATAAACTTTGTAAACAGATTTTTCTTCTCTCGGTAATGAAAATAAAGTTGCAAAGCGTTTAGTGCCAATGCCAGCACTAAAGCTAAAAACCAAAATAATTCACTCATTTATTTCTCCTTAAAAAATTGAGGCAATCTCCCTTTGCCCCCTGGAATGACTCTCTATGTCTTTTTTTATTTGTTTAGCAAAATCAGAAGTTTCTTCCATTATAAAGTCCGAGACCTTTGTTCTGCGTGGGATCGAAGCTGCCCTTACTTTGAAATGTAGATATACCGTATCTAAAATATCGGTCTCTTTTTTCTTGCCTCGGTAATAAGTCCTGACTCCGGTTTCATAATCTTTAAGCCCCTTGAATGAACGGATCATCCCGCTTTCAAATTTCGGCACAAGCTCTTCAAATCTGGTCATACGCTTCTTGCCCTCGATTTCAGAAAGAACTATATGGGGGTCGATGTTCTCAACTCTCAGATGGTCAGCAAGATAAATCCCGAACTTCTCTTTTTCTATGATTATAAAACGAAAGGGTCTGTTGGCTTTTTCTGACTCATATATTAACCTTATGACCCAATCCTTAACCTTCATAGGGGTCAATTTACGCTTTTGAGCATAAGGGATATTTAGGTTCCCATCAACATCCCACTCTCCAATGCTTATGCCGGTAAAAGAACTTTCATCCGATAAGGTCCCGGCCATGTCAACGGCAAGGTTCCTTACAAATGGATTAGGTAGTTTTTTAATGTGGACAATCCATTGCTTTTGAAAAACAGCCTCTTCTTCCATCACCGGCTGTAACTCATAGAGGGCATTATAAAGATACGGCCCCATATTCTTTCTCTTTCTCTCTAAATAAACCTCATCAAGCTTTTCCGGCATGACCGGATTTCCCTCTTCATCCCTGCACGGACAGCTAAATACCGAATATCCTTTAGGAGAGATAAAGGTTTGACAGGGTTTCCTGTAAAGAAGGCTGTAATCAAAGTCGTGGTCTTCCGGGTCAAGAATATCCCCGGATAAATCATCCGGCCACCAGGGAGTTTCAAAGATTAGCTTCCAGGCGTTCTCGATTAGAGTAGGTTCTTGCTGGTTAAACCTTATGATTGTCTTTTCCCGCTGGGTTTTTGTGGTAGAATTTACCTCATTTACCAGGTTATCGTCTATTCCACCCTCATAATGGTGCCCTGTAAGCGATTTTTCAGGCGATCCGATGTCTATCTCTATGCCTTTGTAGCGTAATTTGCCTTTATCTAAAGCCAAGACATCAAAATCACTTTTCTTATGGGGTAGAATACGGGAAAAAAACTTCTGTAATAATTCATTCTCTATCAATTCTTTAACGATTCTCTCAAGCTGATCCTGGGCTAGGTCAAATATCCCTGAATAAAGAAAGATTTTCCCTCTCCTGCTAATAACACGCTTGCGCAGGAACCATTGAACAATAAATCCCTTGGCTATAGAGCTCTTTAATAAGTCCCTTGACATCAAAACCAGCTTCTCGGGGACAGGATTCTTTTTAAAGTCTATGAAATCACAAAGTTTTCTGTGAACCCAGTTTAAATCTCTATATTCAACCTTTTTCCCATGATGAAGAACGACTTTGTTTATAAAAAATAAATCATTCAGCGCCATTCCAGTCCACCAACGTGAATTTTTTGGCTCACCAGGTAGAGTAGAATGGATCTCTATCATTATCCTTCACTCCTCATCCATTAATCTACAAATCCTGTTATTCCTGGGCTTTCCGTTTCTCTATTTATATAAACCATATGCCAATTATCCAATACTAATGGATCGTGGTCTTGATGGCTAATTATTCCCAAAGCATAAACTTTGCGCCCTCTTCTCATCTTGATTAATCTTCTTACAAAGTGAGGTTTATGCCCTCCCCTTGAAAGCTTATCTCGCGTGCATTTTATTTTTGTATCTTTATCAACTTTAGTCAAAAGCCCATCCTCTTCTTTTTCAGTTAAGGGAATGAAAAAATATTCACCTTGTCTTTTTATTTCCCTGCCTTCCTTCTCGGCCTCTACTACTACCGGGTGCTTCAATGACTGATGAGCATCTGCTACGGTATTTATATGCTCTTTTGGCAATCCAGAAATGAACAGATGTTTCTCATCAAACCCCATCAAATATTTTCTTTCAGTTGGATCGGTATATTCTTTTATTTGCTTAATTTTGCCATTATCATCTTCTCTCGGAACAGCATATTCCCTTTTTGGTTCTTTTACTAAAAGGACTAATTGTTTAAAGCTCTTGTCTATACTCAATACTTCAACCCTGTTTTTATTATCTCCCACATCTATCATAAAATGCTCTTCTGGGCTTTCCCTAACAGAAAGCCTCACAATGGGAACGCTACCGGGCCAACTGTGCCTAGAGGGCTGACCGTTCCTGGGTGCAGCAACCGAAATAGGCAATCCAGCCTCTTTGAAATTAAATAATAAATCAACCTTTGCAGTATCTGTGTTCATTACCCCTCACCCCTCATATTATAAAACTGCTTAAGAGCAACCTCATCGTCTACGTTTAAATGAATAACAACCCCTCTTTCCTCTATCTCTATCTTCTTTGCAGGGTAGTTATTCTTAATTTTATTCGCCTCGGAAACAAACTTAGCCCTTGCGTTAAAATCGGCCTTATTCTCTTTGCTCATAGGGTGAGTAGCCTCTAATCCCTCTGATATGGTCTTTGCTATCCTCTTGTTTGTTACCCCGGCCTTCTCTAATTCATTAACGATAGGCTTCTGTTTAAGGGCATTGTTGACACAGGGTATAGCGCTTTCCGGGGTGTAGCCTGCGGCTATGCCAGCGGCCTTCTTGTTCTCGGGTCTAGCCCCCATTTCAGAATATTTCTGTAGGGCAAGCTTCTGGCGTTCATTAAGGACCTTTGGTTTGGGGGGTTTTTTTGGGCCTTTTGAGGTTAGTTTGATAAAGGGGATAAAAGTAGGTAGTGGTTCCCTTTTTAATAAAACGGGCATCCCGTCAACAATTATTTCTACCATACCTTACCACTTCATATGTTTCACCGTTTTGCTTAGTTTACATAATAAATTATCTGTCAACTAATATATTCTTAAAATAGGGGATAAAAACTTATCTGTCAAATAATCTTTCCCCTGGGATACATAACAAATCTTGACAAATGAAATGGTTTACATTACCTTTAACTCAGAAGGAGAAGTATATGAAAGAAAAATCAAAAAACATTTACACAAGGGTCCCGGAATCGCTGTCAAAGAAACTAAACAAGCTTGCTGCTAAAGAATATCGGTCAGTATCCTCAATAATCAGGCAGGCTATTAAAGAGCTTCTTGCCAGCAGGAAATGGTACTGATGAGGGCCTTAGAAGAGTTACTGAAGGGATATGCAAAAAACATCGGAAACAAGCCCTATGCTATCTTCTGTAATAAAAAAACATTCAAAATAATAGAACAAGAAATGCGAGAACACGAGCTTGTCCCCCATACACCTTTTGGCCTCAGCAAGTATAAAAATGTTTCCCCGGAAATGTACTTCAATGGCATCCCTATTTTTACTAACGAGCTCTGCCCGGATGATAAAATTTATCTCCTAGATGAAAAAACCTCCCTAAAGATTAGAGCATCATCCTTGGGGTTTGAGGTGGAAGAGAAACGCCAAGCAGAAAAGGCCTCAAAAACAATACAGGATGAATTAAT
>Ga0075125_10000874_pt1 | contig 14016 bp, 17 predicted proteins | sample AntAceMetag02UKN_FD_69810 | JGI IMG/M metagenome (GOLD analysis project Ga0075125, IMG submission 69810) | Saline lake microbial communities from Ace Lake, Antarctica - Antarctic Ace Lake Metagenome 02UKN | ecosystem: Environmental > Aquatic > Non-marine Saline and Alkaline > Saline | place... | reverse complement strand
AGCGACCAAGCCCTACAGTTGTATTCTTTCGACGGGACGAACTCACTGATAGGCTCTTATGCTACGACTGTAAGTGCTGGGGTTGTTCGGTTGGAAATGGTCGGGACCGCGATCAAGGTGTACTTGAATAGCGTAGAGCGGATTTCCGCGACGGATGCCGACCATTCTACGGGGGAAACCGGCATCCGCTATTCCCACGCCGCAGGGGCGTCTACGGGCACTCTGGACGATCTGAAAGTATATGATGAAGGCGGTAGGGCTAGGCCGCTGGTTGGCGGCACTCTGGCCGACGGCAAAACAGGACTGATTGGGTAAGAATATATGTCATATCTAGGCATTTACGAAGAAGATGCGACAGTCGAGTTTTTCTGGAACACTAACGACGGGTCAGGCGAGTCGGTTACGCGATCTACCGACGGGACCGTCTTTGTCCAGAAGCACGGGGCACTGGCATCGTCTAGCACGACCGCTGCTGCTGTCACCAAGGCAAACCCTGGCGTTGTCACAGATACCGACCACGGGCTCTCTAACGGTGACGAAGTCCTGTTCTGGAATATGTCTGAAATGACCGAGTTGAACCAGACGATCCAGACTGTTGCCAACGTCACGGCCGATACATATAGCATCAACAACACAAGCGGCTACGGTGCGGCAGAAACGACCGGCGGTGGGTGGGTGCAGGTAAATACCGCCGATGTGACCGACACAGAAGACGCATACGGCATAACCGGCAGGCATCTTTGCTCTATCGACGCCTCCGCCGATGATTACTTTGAGGTAGACAAGAGATACGATGTAAGCATCCTGTTATCCACTATCGACAGCCAGGAGGTCAGTGGCACACTACGCGATTTCTCCATCCAGAATGTTGTTGATGCTAATGTCACGCAGTGGCTGGGGGAAGCCGTTACTGCTACAAGCAACGTGCCGGATGTGAATACAAAAACGATAACCGATGGAATCATCGTCGCCGCAACACTTGGCGCAGATTGCATTACCGCCGCGAAGATCGCCGACGACGCTATCGGAGTTGACCAAGTCAAGAGTGACGCCCTTTCCGGTCTCGACACTTCAGACCCGGCTGGCGTTGCCTCAAGCTGGTCTGCAAGGCAAGACCAGATATGGCGATACATTTTCAAGAGGTCTACGCTAACCGCAACACATCTCAAGACTTACGCGGACAACGACACTTCCGTGAATACAACGCAGTTAGTTTCTGACGATGGGACTACTCAAATAAAGGGCTCTGCATCGTGAGATTATTCGCTCTACTGGATGGCGTGTCAAATAACAGGTTCGACCGGGCGATGTGGCTTACGCCGCCGTTCGACCTGTTTTATGGCCCGGCGCAATCGGTTTCCGTGTCCGGCGATGCGGCTACCGACATTCGGATTAGCAGTACGATCACTGACGGCATCAGGTTGAGTAGCACAATTGGCTCTGAGATGCGTATCGACTCGACAGTTGCCAAAGGAGGATAAACATATGCCGTGGTGGATTGATAGCGATAACTTGGTTACTGCAACTGGCGTAATTGACCAGCTGACCAGTACATACATAAACGATGCTACGATTTCCTGTCAGTTGACTGACGAAGACGTGGCGAACGTTGGCAGTTCCTTTAGCCTTTCGTATATTGCCGCGACGGACGGGAACTATAACGGGACGTTGCCGAACGCAACGGCGGCAAATCTGGTTGGCGGGAAGCCGTATACGCTCACCATCACGATCACTAAAGACACATCGAAGTCCGTTATAGAGATATTGCAGAACGCCTCTTATAAGCAGGTATGAAAGAAGGTCGAAGCAATATGAATAAGCTGATCGCGGCGGCGGTAGTGGCCTTGATTCTCATCGGCCTAATGCTTTGTGGCTGTGCAGGCAGGCAGGGTACGCCCGTGTCGACCGTCATCGTATTCGGGGAAGACGGCAACGCTGTCCTGGTGCCCGGTGCGAACACTCCGGCCCCAACAGACTCCATAACGTGGGAACCTACTGGTGCCGTATACTCCGCCAACACGGAGATGGGCATCCCCTGGGGCGACATTGTGCCTATCGCCGCCGTCTTTGCCCTAGCCGCAGTAGGCGCGGGCATATGGTTCAAGAGCAAGAACCTCGCCTTCTTCATCGCATCAATTGGCGTGGCATCAATCCTCGGCATCGTCGCATGGGAGTTGAAGTGGTATATCCTCGGTGCATGCGCACTCGGTGGAATATGCTGGGCGTTGCCCAGTTTCGTTGGCACGGCAAGGCTAGGCCTCTCAAAGAGAACAGAATTGCCTAATCCCCCATCACTGAAAGAACCGGAGAACGAAGGCAATGGACTTTAGGGGTTGGACGGCTATTGCAGGCATTTGCGTTGGTGCAATGACAATGTTCGGGTGCACCTGCCGCCGGAACGGGAAGCGCGATCAGTCGATTAAGGAGTTGCAGAGTGACCGTGACGTTATTTACAACAAACTTGACGCCCTTGGCAGAGACACCAACAAGATCAAGACTGACGTGTCGTATATTCGCGGCCAACTAGACGGAGAACGCCTAAGTTGAAAATGTCAATCGACAGGGCGGCGGTCGCAGACCCGATAGGCCCGGTGGACCGCAATGAGTTGGCCGAAGCTGCTCCCATTAAAAAGTATCGACGCACGAAGAAGATGAATAAGTTCATGAGCATCTATCTCACTGTGGGCGAACACTACATGGATCCGTACTGGGCGGCAGAGCAGGCGGGTTATGACAGGACAAAGCCGAACCAGTCGGGGGCGGAACTGATGCAGATGGTCCCGATCAAGGAAATGCTTGCCGAGTACATGGCGTCTCGGGGCGCGTCCCCCCAAAGGGTTATCGACCGATTGTGCGATATTGCGTTCAGGCCCGCCGATGTTGATGATATTGACATTAAGGGTACAGACATTTTGACGGCCCTCAAGACCATTGCTGGCTATGTTGGGCTTACCACAAGGAAATTGTCAAAAGCAAACGCTCAAACAGTTGTTGGCGTCAATGTCAGTTGCGCCAGCGAGAAGAGTGCAAGCACCGATCTGATGCACCAGCAAATGGCGGACGAGGCTAATAGGCCGCAAATCCCCGGTGCGTCCTCGCCCCAGGTCATAGTTGAAGTAGATGCAGTGGAGAAGCCATAGTGGCCCGTAAGGCAAACAAAAACCTCGACTGGCTGGAGTGGATGACAACCCGGCTCCAGATCATCAATATGAAGGGCGAACGCATAAGGTTTGTCCCGAATAAGAACCAGATCAGGCTATATTCTGCGATAGAGAGGCAACGGCAGGCTAGTATTCCGGCGAAGGTAATCATATTGAAGGGCCGGAAGTCGGGGATTTCTACGGCTGTTGGTGCAAAGTTCTATACAGAGGTCCAGAACAGGCCGAACCGCAGTTCGTTTGTGTGCGCTCATGAGGCAAGCTCTTCGAGCGTCCTATTCAGAATGGTGAAACTGTTTGACGAAAACCTTCCCGATGGCGAGAAGAAGGAACATGACTACAGCTCTGCCAAGGAAATCGTATGGTCAGGGCCGCACTATTCGTCATACCGAGTGCAGACGGCGGGGCAGGAACAGCTAAGGCGTGGCGATACGCTCTTTTATATTCATGTGTCCGAACTTGCGTTTTATCCCAACGCCTCGTCTACCATGACTGCTCTGATGAACGCACTGGTAAAACCGGATAGTTCTGCTGGGTCCAACGACTCTATCGTAATAATTGAATCGACGGCCAACGGTATTGGCGGCGAGTTCTATGAGCGGTGGCAGAGGGCTTGCGAGAGGATAAAAAGCGACCCCGACGACCTCAATGGGTTCATCCCAATATTCATATCGTGGCTCGATGACGCCCAGAACCAGATGGCGGTGCCCGCCGGTTACGACTGGGATATAATCGACAGCGAAATTGCAGAGGACGAACCAACATTGCTCGACCTGTGTGTTTCTATGGGGTTTTCTTCCGAAGAGTCAAAGCGCTACCTGTATTTCAGGCGTTACGCGATACTGGAGCTAATGGCCGGCGACGTGAACAGGTTCAGACAGGAATATCCGTCTACTCCCGACGAAGCGTTCCTGATGAGCGGTCGGCCTGCTATCCCTAGGTCGGTGATTACATATCACGAATCCAGCATATGCCCCGGAGAGCGGGCAAGGCTTGAGATGGACCCTGCGGGGGATCAAGGCGAGGTCATAGCAACCTATGGCGACGAGTATCAGAATGCCTTCTGGGAAGTCTGGGAGCGTCCAGAGCCGGGCAAGGACTATGTGGTGTTCGGCGATGTGTCCGAAGGAAGGCTTTCAGACCCAATGAACCCGCGTAGCTCCCCCGATAGGCATGTCGGCGGAGTCCTTGAGCGGACTGACCTGAAACTCGTTGCACTGCTCCTGAGCCCGAGGACGTTTGGCGGGATGCCGCTTGACCCAGACCTGTTTGGGAAGGAACTTGTAAAGGCCGCTTGGTATTACAACGAGGCGTGGGCCTCACCTGAAATGAACGCTGTTGGGATGGCTGCGCTTGGTGCGTTCCGTGGATACGGCAAGACATATCTACGAGAACATAGCCCAGACCATACAGGCCCGCTTCCGCTGTCTCAATATGGGTGGAGAACAGATACATCAAACCGCGACCTGATGATAGACGAGTGCATCGCCCATTGTCGGCCTAACGCTAACGGTGCGTTCGAGAACAAGGTGAAGGTGTATTCCGCCGACCTGATAGACGAAGAAAAGACGTTTATGACAGACAAGGCTGGGAAGCGACAGCATCGGCCCGGCTGCCACGATGATATATGGATGACGTTGTGTGGGCTGATTCAACTGCACTTGCGTTGCCCCCGCGAGAGGACGACCGCGTTCCCCGGGCTTTTATCAAAGAATAGACGTAAGCGTGGATCACGGACAGGCTGGAAGTATGCGGGCGGCATTGACCCCGGTATTGGCAGGCTGTATCCCCGAAGTGGCGGACTTTGCACTAAATAGCACATTGCCGGAGAACACAGATGGCCAAAATGACAAGTACGCAAATAGACGCTCTCAATTCTACGATAGATGCGAAGGTTCTGGCCTCTCGCGCCAGAATGGACGTGTGGCGTCCGATGTACGAGAGCGGTATCGACTACATGTACAATAACCAGACCGAACACCTCGACATCAAGGAAGGGTTCGACCGGATTCAGAGCAATATGCTCTATCCGATAGCGATGCAGGAGATGGCCCTGTTGATGCAGCGGCATCCGGCGATAGTTGCACTGCCCCTTACCGACGAAGAGGAGGATAGCGCCGCCGCCTCTGTGTGGAATGACCGGCTACGCTGGGAGTTTCAGAAGAATCTCAAAATCCCGGAGTGGATGACAAGAGCGCGGCTCGATGGCAAGACCGCAGGGTTCTGGATCGGCAAGGTGTATTGGGACCCGCGTTCACGATGGGACACCAAGCAGAAGAAGTGGATTGGTAAGGTCAAGATGTCCCTTATTAAGCCAACCTACTTTGGCGTTGACCCGGACACCGAAAGCATTGAAGGAGCAGAATACGTCTACACGGAACGCCAGATAGCGACCGAAAAGGCAATAATGCAATGGCCGAAGCATAAGGAGGCGATACAAGCCGCTGCGGTCAAGGAGTTTGAGAAAACGCAGTTTGGTAGTCAGGGCTATACGTCTGCCGCTAGCACGCGGATGGCACTTGACGGAAGCCAGGTTAATGGCGAACCCGGCCCCGGCGTGGGCGGCGACTATGACGAAGCGTTCTTGGCGAACTTCGTTCGGCGCGAAAACGGGAAGCAGTATACTGGGAAATCAGAAAACGACGAAGCCGGAGATTCTAAGCCGACGTATGTCACTATAACAGAAATATTTATCAAGGACAGGGAAGAGGTCGGCAAAGAAGAGACTGCACCAATGTCGATAGAGGAATTGACTGGCGCTGGCATTATCGAGCTTCGCAATTCCGAGCCGAAGGCGGACGGAGAGGCAGAGGGTATCGAACTCGGGGAAGCGTGGTACTTCGTTGGGACAAACGAACTGCTGACAAAGGATAACTGGCCTGAGAAAACCTTAGTGCCCAAAGACGCACCGCTATACCCCAACGGCCGGTTCGTTCTCCGCATCGGTAAGGCCATTCTTAACGACGATGTGAACGATCAGATATGGCCGTACAAGTATTGGCCTTACGTGATCGGGATGCACAACCCATTGCCCCATATCTGGCAGGGCCTTAACGGCGTCGAGATGTCGAGAGGGCTACAGGATTTCAGGAATCTTGGGCTAACACACGTCTTGAACCACGTCCAGCACTTCGATGACCCGATGTGGTTAGCCGAAGAGGGGGCGATAGCGGGCGGGCCTGAAAGTGAAGACGGCGAGTTCATCGAAACAACATTAGGCTCAAGGCCCGGCAAGATTGTGATGGTTAAGGCGGGCAAGATAGACAAGGTGCAGGCGGTAAAACCACCGGCTCTCGGCGAGGGCGCACCTGCGGCGATAAGGCTTGCCGCCGAGGACATACGAGATACTACCGGCGTTCAGGAGGTATTGTCCGGTAAGGCCAGTGGCGGCCGCATCACGGCAACGGAAATCTTGAAGCTGGAGACGAATACGAAGTTGCGCGTAGGGCTCCAGTCGTTCTATGAAGATGTGTTCCTCGTAGAGATCGGGAAAAGGATACTGGAGTTGAACCAGGCTAACCTGGTTGTTGGCGACATGATCCCCGGCCTCTCAGAAGAGCAAAAGCCCGTGTTCCACGAGTTAAATGCTCGCGGCGTATCGTCTGAGTTTGACCTGAACATACAAGTGACATCAGAACTCCCCTATGATAAAGAACGGGAAAAGCTAGAGGCCGACAAGGTTTACGCGACCGTTGGGTTGCCATACCTGAAAGAATGGCTTGAAGCTCATGACGTCCCGAACGTAGACGAGGTACTATCAGAAATGCCAGACTGGATTGCGTATCAGCAGTTCAGGGCGGCCCAGGACGCCGCACAGGCGGCAGAAGAACAGGCACAGCCAACACAGGCAACCGCCGTGGGCTAGTGGCCGTAAGATCAGCTAGAGAAGGAGGAAATGGCGATGGCAAAGGAAGGGACAATAAGGACGCTCGACGATAGCGCCCCTATCACCAGAATAATGGTTTTGGGCAATGTCAATAGCCATTATGTTGTCGGTGAGAAGGTTCGAGACCTACTTTCTACCACTGGCGGTGGCAAGGAGATTAAGTACATCCAGAAAACAGGACAAGCGGAGTATAAAATCACGTATGGCGACGAGACTTATGACGTTTTCTCAAATGTCCCGCTAATGGCTAGATTCAATGCCACGCGCACCACGAAATGCACAAGGTGTGGGACAGCGATAGCCTCAGAGGCAGTCATTCAACACGACGGAAGTCCGTACTGCCATGACTGCATCTCGGCTGTTCGCAAAAAGAAAGAGTGAAAATGTATTGACATGATACAATTTGTTGTGCAACAATGTAAGAAGATGCACCCCGTTCGTTACGGGTAGCCAATGATAACGCCAATAGGACATGTGCCGAAAGGATAATCGTTGGCCGCGTAGTTCTGTCGCGCTAACCGGGACAAGAGCCCGGAAAACAAGAGCAGGAGTCGGCAAATGGCAAGTGATACAGAAGGTGTGGACGCAGTGGACGTTGCAGAAACCGGTGAAGCCGGTGAGGCTGGTGAGTTTAGCGGGTCAGGGCTGACGGCAGCGATGCTGGACGCATATCCCGAGCCCGGTACGGTCGCAGAGGCCAAGCCAGAAGGGGCTACCACTGTAGGCGAGACCAAAGAGACGGTCGTAGCGGCGAAAGAGGTCGTTGAGACAAACGCAGAGGTTACCACGGTTGAGGAACCGTGGGACACCAAGAGGCAGGCGTCTGACCAAGCGGCCGCTACTCTGCGAAAGCAGAACGAAGAGCTACAGACGCAACTTGCGGCGGCTAAAACCGCCAGTCCCACTACCACTACCGGGCCGGAGATTGACCCGGACAGGGAGATGGACGAGATTGCGACGGAACTGTCCGAAATGGATAAGGAAATCGCAAAGCTCGACGATCTTTCCGACGCCAGTGAGATGCAGGGGCTGTTGACAAAGCAGAATGCACTGCAAGTTCGGCATGTCAACGCACAGAGAGCGTTTGCAGCCCGGGTCTCTGCCGAGAGCCAGGTTAGGGTTGAGACAAACAACAAGGCGGCATATAGCCAGATTATCAACGAAATCTGTGGCGAGGTTGGCGAGAGTCACAGGAACGGTATTCTGGGCGATATGAGCAAGTTGTGGGCCGATCGCGGATATGGCCCCGGAAACTTCCCGAACCCCGACCAAGTTCGCGACGCGGCTTTTTCTATCGGCCGCAGATTGGCAATAGATGCGGGTGCAACTGCACCGGCGGTCACTCGGAGTCCGAAACCTTCTGTCACGCTAGATGCCGGTACGGGTGGCGATGACGCCACAACTTCATTCTCTGGTTGCGAAAGTATGGAAGAGGCCGTAGCTTCAATGAAAGCGGCAAGACGCGGTACATAACTATCTGGTCCGAAGGGCGGGGGCGATTATGCTCCCAAGACTCCTGCTGCTGCCTTTGCTTGCACTAGGGGTCGTCGTCATTTCTCCTCGGACCACTAATTGGAAGGAGATTCACATGGCGACACTACCCGCATCAACCAATGCGAACATCAGGGCAACTACCCGACCGCTCTGGGACAGAACGGTGCAACATGAGGTAATGCGCGGCATACCGCTGTACAATGCGTTCCTTATGAAGAACAGAGTCACTTTCGACGGCGGCACTGTTCTCAAAAAGACGGTTGACCGCGACGAGATGGATGACCTTGCCCAGAGTTATACGGCTGGTACCCCGCTAAGGGGCGGGCGCAAGACCACTCTCGACGTTCCGTATTTCGATCTAAAAAAGATCAACATGCCGATCTCGTATGATGTTGATGAGTTCTTGCAGAACCGTGGCGGTCCTGATACAGAGATTATCAACTTCTCCCAATATCTCGTGGGGAAGGCCCAGCGTGGTATGAAGCTCAAGTTATACAGGGCCATGTACGAAACAATTGGCGCCACACCCACGTCGTCCACAGATGACGGCATAGAGGTCCAGGGTATCCGCCAAGCCCTTACGCACGACGCCCAGTACGGCCACCTGACGCGCACCATCGGTAGCGAGATCAAGACGTGGTGGCAGGGAGCCTCCCTTGATGAGACTTACACCGACCAGGGCACGGCAAACTCGGCGAGTATCGACACATTCCGGAAGGCCGTCAACGCGGTGTCAATTTACATGCAGAAGACGAACGACTACATCTGCGTTGTTGGCCCGGCAATCCACCTGACACTGAAAACCTGGGTTGAAGCGAAGCAGGGTTACAGGGCTCCCGATGGCCCGTCGGTGAAGTTTGGGTTTAACAGCTTCATGCTTGACGGCGTCGAGGTCATTAACGATCCGTTCCTTCGCAACAGCAACATCACGAACAGCCACAAGTGGTTCTTCCTCCTGAACATGTCTACGTGGGAGTTCCGCATCAATCCCGAACGGGCGCTTGTGATGACTCCGTTTAAGTGGCAGGGCGACAAGGTCAACGGCTTCGACGAGTGGCTTGCCCGTATTCTGTTTGCCGGTAACCTCGTCTGTTGGGCACCGAACGCAAACATTTACCTGAGCAACGTAACCGCTTAGGGTATTACTGGACCAGTAGAAGGAGGTAAATAGTGATGGCAGATAGTACGATTGACAGCGAGCTGTTCAATCTCACGAACAACTGGGGCTCTCCAGGCCCTAACGAACCCAACCTGCTTGACGGGATTACCGGAGAATCGCACCACAATGTGGCAGCCCCGTTTTTCCCGGTCGGCACCGTTGTGCAGCGCTGCAACAGGGATGGCATTGCTGGCAAGCCGGGCCTGAGCGAGTTCGTTTACCTGCAAGTCGGCACACAAAACCCCGACGTGGCTATCGCGGCCAAGTCGGTTGTCGTGCAGGACTCGGCAACGGTCTGGTATCAGGTCACGAACGACCCTGACGACCTCATCAAGTTGCCTACAGGACTCGCGGCAATCGCACTCAGCGCGATGACCGACGCCTATTACGGGTTCTTCTGGTGTGGTGGCGTATGTCCAGAGGCTGAGGTTTCTGGTATGGGCGGTAACTACGCCACGGACGACAATGTAGCGGCGGGCCCGATCACGGCTCACGATCTGGACGCCGACGCAATCGGCCTTGGCCCATCGTCCGATGCGACAGGCTCGCTGAACGAAGGTACGTTCGGCTGGGCAGTCGCCGCCGACGCATAAGTTAATTGGCATCAGGGGTGCCATATCACGGTGCCCCTAACATGCCTTGCCTGGAGGTAAATCATGGCAGATAGTACGATTGACAGCGAACTGTTTGTTTTGCAAGAACAATGGCCCGGCGAGTCTCGCCAGCTTGGCGTAGGCCAAGCTCCGGCAGGCGGGTTTACCGGCTCCGCCCACCACAACGTTGCCGCTGCCGTCTTTGGCGTTGGCGAAAAGGTGTCAATCTTTAACCATGGCGGCGATGACGGGGCTGGCCTTTCTGGACGGTCTGACTTCATCTACTTACAGGTCGGAACGCAGAACGCCGACGCCGAGATCGCCGTAAAGTCGATTGTCGCCCCTGACAGTGCCACGCTCTGGTACCAGGTGTCTAACGACCCCGACACAGTCGTTGTGGCTGACGGCAGTATGCTTGCCGCCGTTGCGATTTCGCCGATGACCAATTCGTACTGGGGCTGGTTCTGGTGCGGCGGTGTATGCCCCGAGAACTTTGTTTCTGGCCTTGGCGGCAACTACCTCACAGAAGGTACTGTCGTCGCTGGCCAGATTTGCACTAACGACCTGACCGCCGACGCGATAGGGTTTGGCCCTGTTGCCGGCGATACGGAGATTGCAATTGGGATGGCCTACGCTTCTGATGCCGCATAGGCCAACGCCCTTGAATAAGGAGATTGCAAATGGCAGATAGCACACTTGACAGCGAACTGTTGATTCTAAAGGACAACTGGCCGGGCGCGGCGGGTGAAGTGAAGTCGGCATGTGGCATACCTACCGGCGGGTTCACGGGCAGTACACACCACAATGTCGCCACGCCCAAGTACGCCCCCGGCGAGAAGATCACTGTATGGAATGATAGTGGCGATGCTGGCAAGCCCGGTATGTCCACATTCATTTATCTTTTCCTCGAAACCACGGCTGGCCCTGCACTTGCGGCGAAGCAGTTCGTGGTGCCGGGCAGCGCAACGCTCTGGTATTCGGTTTCCAACGACCCAGACGCGGACTCGCTTGTCGTAGAGGGGTCGCTGCTGGCCGCTGTTGGCCTAAGCGCTATGACAAACGCCAGATGGGGCTGGTTCTGGTGCGGTGGCGTATGCCCGGAAGGCCATGTCTCGGCGCTTGGCGGCAACTATGGCACAGAAGACAACGTAGCCGCTGGTGCAGTTTGTACCAACGATCTGACTGCCGACTCTATCGGCCTTGGCCCCTGTGCGGCTGACACAGAAAAGGCCATCGGCTTCGCGTTAGCGGCAGACGCCTAATCTAACGGCTGATAAGAAAGGAGCCATACAATGGCGATTGTTGGAGATGTGCTAAGGACGCAGTTCCACGGAGGCCCGCGCGTTACGCTTGGCCGTTCGGACGCTTCTGGCGGAACAGAGGCAGTCATTACGGGGTTCAGGAAGGTATTGTACATTATTTGCTCATACTCTGAAGACCCTGGCGACGTCCAGCCGGTGTACGGCGTAGACAGTTCTCAGACGGTTACGTTTACCGCTACAGCCGATAAGCAGTTCGACTTTATGATAGTCGGACTCGGCTAGGCGTATTGCATGACGCTTTCTCGCGGGTCGGCCTTGGTATTTCCCTCCCGATGCCGAGGCTGACCCTTTTTATAGGAGTCGTGCAATGCGTCCCCTTACGGTCGATACTTTATGTGACGAGGTTGAGACCTATACCAATGAGCCGGAAGGCACTGGTATAGACCATGTCCGCGCCGGATATGACAGGGTGCTGACAGGCGTACACCCGAGTTCCAACCCGCCGTATGTCCACGCGTGGAGCTTTCTAAGGCCGTATAGCGAGATAACCATATCCGCCGAGCAGACTGGAACTGCTACCGGCGTCTATGACTCGTCCACCTATACGGTGATTACCTCCACTGAACCAATATTCGACCCTAGTAATGTCGGCGACACGATCACAGTGACCGACACGGGTTCCTTCGAGATCGTCACGTATACGTCACGATCAGTCGTGTCGATTGCGGGTGATAACGCTTTCGCTGCGAAGGCCGTGTCATTCCAGAACCCGGGGAGATACGATCTGCCAGACGACTGGGGCGGCATCGCCGCTCCCTTCAAGTACACCTATGAGTCCGACGAGGTCAGGCCGCAAATCCATCCCGTGGGTCCCGAAGACATCCTTGCATTGCGGCGAGACAGTAACAGGACCTACGAGCCCAGATATGCGGCGATAGTCCCCAGCACGGCGGACAGTACCGGCATCCAGAAATGGAAGCTGTGGGTGTTCCCCCGCCCGCTGACGACAAGGCTATGGTCGTACCGCTATCTGGTTCTCCCTGACGACGTGACGGACACTAAATCCTACTTCCTCGGCTCGCCAAACGTTGACCAGGCTATCAGGTACGCCGCTCTGGCCGACGCGGAGGCGAAGACAGGGCAGAAGCCGGGCTACTATGAAAACCTTTTCACTCGGACGATGGCGGCTAGAATTGACGCGGACAGACGCCAACAGCCTAGACGGCCCCTATCCACTGCCAGCCCGAACCGCAGGAACCGTTCATTTGGCTGGAGGTACTAGAACGTGACCATCCCAACCGGACTGCACGAACACCATACGAAGCGGCGGCAACAGATAACGTCTGGCCGTTGGGGCATAGGGATGATGCATTGGCGAGTCATAGACGATCCGAGGAAGCTGTCTGATGTAGTGATGCGCGGCGAGATGAGTGCTGGTACGTCAATGCCTATCAAGTGGCTCTGGGATGAGAGCAGGGACGTTACCGCCCCCGGGTACCCAAGGCTACAGGGCGGCGCGCGTAGGATCACCGTCGCTGGCGGGCTGGATATGCTGGAGTTCCAGTTCCTTGAGATCACGTCTGCCGAAACACCTATAGGCGGCTATAGCGAAAGCGAACGGTCTATTCGATACAGGCAGTACAATATAATCTATGACATCTGGGGCGTTGCAACATCAGCTACGAGCGCTGGTATCCCTGTTGTCGGGGACTATCTTGACTCCCCCGTATGGGACGTAGACTTCGGAACCTATACCGTAGGAACCAAGGTGCGCGGAGACGGTTCGCCGGACAGTTATTTCTACATCTGCAACGCGGAACACACTTCAACGGCAGGCAGGGAGCCGCCTAACCTAAGCTATTGGGACAGGCAGGGTCTGCACACGATATGCAGCACGGTGGACATTGACGACCATAGCTTGCCGGGCCGGTCATTGATACACAGCATGTGGACAGAAGAGAGAGGGTACGAGTAATGGCTCAGTCAATCGGCGACTTTCTGGTGCTGCGGGAAACTATTGGCGAAGTCAATGTCGGCAATAAGTTCACCGGGATTCGAGTCTATGCCATTCCCACTGATCTCGTCTCAACCTATCGGTCACAAACAGAACCGAGCGACGAGAACATATGGCCTGGTACGGCAACCACGTGGCAGGCAACCACCGATTACGTGGTAGACGACGAAGTGCAGGGTGATGGGAACCCGGACACGCTCATCTATAAGAGCATACTGGCAAGCGGGCCGGGCGGGGTGGGGGCGAAGGAACCGCCGGACACTACGTATTGGAAGAGAGAACAGCACTCTCCGTATATCAAGCGTAACAGGGAAGAGCAGCAGTTCCCCGGTCGGCCCGGAATGGCTAAGGTAACCGCATGGTACGGCAAGCCCAGTACGCGGCGGATACTGAGGGACAATCTCAACAAGGCGATTATGGAGGTCGACATTTCTGCCGAGTCCGTTCAGC
>Ga0075125_10000868_pt1 | contig 14045 bp, 17 predicted proteins | sample AntAceMetag02UKN_FD_69810 | JGI IMG/M metagenome (GOLD analysis project Ga0075125, IMG submission 69810) | Saline lake microbial communities from Ace Lake, Antarctica - Antarctic Ace Lake Metagenome 02UKN | ecosystem: Environmental > Aquatic > Non-marine Saline and Alkaline > Saline | place... | reverse complement strand
TCGGCAAAACTGTTCATAGTTGTTTAGATAGTAATTGGGTTAATAGAATATATTATTGGATTGTAGACAGACTAACTGGCAATAATTTAATCAATTTAACTTATTGGCTAGCTCCACAAATTGCAAGTCCATTACGTGCATTAGAAGAATATGTCATTTATAGAAAATGGAAAGAAATGGATCAAGATAAAGCAGTTATAGAAATCCTTAAATATGTTCATGCTAATTGCAAATATATAGGAGATCATGAAAAAGACAAAGTAGCAGATAGATGGCAAGTAGCAGATGAAACATTTCTTGAAAAAAGCGGAGACTGCGAAGATGGAGCTGTTTTGATATTAGTATTATGTAGACTTGCAGGTATACCTTACACTAGAATTAGATTAGCTGCATCTCATGTTGCAAATCCTTATAATGGTATGATGGCAGGCCATGCTTATGTAAAATACAAACCAGAGTTTAAAGCTACTGGAGATGATGATACTTGGGTAGTACTTGATTGGTGTTGGTTCTATGATCACAGAGCTATAGGTTGGCGTCCTGCATTTAAAAATTTAAATACGTATAGAGAAGCATGGTTTGAAGTAAATGATTGGAGATATTACGGAAAGTATAATTTAGAGGCCGAATTTGGAACTAGAACCGTATGACAATTTGAAAAATATAGACGACATTGATTTAATGCTAGAAAATAAACATTGTCCTGTATGTTGTGAAGATAAAACTTTCATTTATCATACAACAATGTTATATAAAAATCATAAAGCATATGATTTATATACGTGTGAAACATGTCATGACTCTTTAGCTTTTAATTTAAGCGATGAATGGAGGGATTTTGCAAAAATGAAAACTCGAAAAACTCATCAGTTTTATTTAGATGAATTATGTAAAACTGACGCTCTTAAATCAATATCTGAAAAGCCAGAGGATATCTCTTTAATTCTAAGAGAGCCTATTTATTATAAAGACCATTGCACTACTTTAAATAAATGTCCAGATTTATTAATCAAATATGCAAATGGGTATTGGGAATCTTTAGAGCTTAAAGGCACTTATGCTAAAAAAGCAAATGCAATTAAACAAATAGAATCTGGTATAGAACTCATAACAAATGAACTTTTTGTGCCAAAGGAAATGGTAAATGGAAAACTTGTAGTGTATAGTACTTCAAATGGTTATTCTTATATAAATACACATATAAATGGTATGAGATTGAAAGGAGGTGAAAACACATGATGATAGATCCTACAGTTTATGTAACTGGAGCAGCCGCAGGGCTTTTGAGAAATGTTGCAGGTTGGCTAGAGAACGCAATGAAAGATGGTAAAATCACACCATACGAATGGGGAGAACTAGGCGCAACAATATTCAGAACTCTGATTTTAACTACAGGTTTGCATTTTGGACTTGGACTAGATCCATTAGCAGCAGGTGGTAGTGCAGTTATAGCAGATTTTATTATAAAAGCTATAAAGAAATAATTTCTTGATGGATATATTTATATATATCCATTATTTTATAATATATATACTTAATTAATAATTGGAGTCAAAGCAACAGAGGTGATTTAGTATTAATTCAGAAATCATAGAAGAAATTATTGGGCATTTTGGTAGGACAGGTTCCAATAAAAGGCCAAGAATAAGAAAATTTCATGCGGAAGTTTTATATACAAAATTTATAAGAAGAGATAAAATTATTAGAGCAAAAGAATTAGGTGATAGACCTAAAACTTATTATGATAGGATGATTAAGTATTCTAAAGGGTTTTTAGAATATATAAATGAAGAAGCTCTAGAAATTAAGATGACTGATATCTTCTTCGAGCAGATGTCAGTATGGTGTAAAACTTTTTCTGGTGTTGAAGAATTAGCAAAAGAAGATGAAGAATTATCTAAACAAGGTATAGTATTAGAAGAGGATCGTATTAAATTCGATGGTAATTTAAACTATTCTAAATTTTATAAAATGGTTTCAGATGAAGGAGAAGGCATGAATGATCCTAATTATTGGCAATTCTCAATAGATAATTTACCGATGTATACCCATATTGATTTCTCTGATAAAACAAACCCACTTTTTAATTCTAAACTTGTATTACTTAAATATTATGTTTTAAGAAAAGTAGATGAAGTAGCTTTTGTAACATCGAGATATGTTCACTGCCCTTCTTGTAATTCTTCTTATGCTGTACCTGCTTCTAAAATAGAATTTATGGCAACATTTAAATGTGATAAGATGTTGGAGTCTAATAAACCATGTAATACTACTTTAAAGAAATTTCCTGCAAGAAAAATGATACCGACTTATATTTATGAGATGGCAGTCGAAATTAAATCAAGTCAAGGTACAGAATATAAAGAGTTCTTTTTAGAAAGCTTTCAAGAATTACAACCTGGTTTTCATACAGGCTTAGTATTCGGCAGAACAGAGTCTAAATCAAATTCCTTTTATTTTACAGGCTTAAAAGCTAAAAGAGAGAAATCAAATCATATCTTCACATTAGTTAAAAAAGACGGCCATATAATACATTCAATAATAGATTCAGTTTTTGAATATATGAAAAAAGTCGGTTTTATTTTAGATAATCAAAAAGCAAGATCTATATTTTATATAGAAACTATGAAAAAAATAATGGTTAGTCTTAATAAAGAGATAAATCTAGATCATTCATTATACTTCGGAGCTCCCGGTATTGGAAAGAGTGTTGCTTTGACTCTGTTGCACTATATGTTCTATTCCAATGCCGGGCTTATCTCCGGCCCAAGATTTTCTTTGGCTGGACTTACTGGTGGACAAAAAGAGGTTTTTTACCAAGATGTATCTAAGAAAAAAAATGTGCCTGGGCTATTTTCAAATCAAGCATTTGTTTTTGATGAAATAAATAATGATCAATTTTTATCTGATGATAAATCTGTGAATTTATTAAAATCTGTTGCATTAGCACCTTCTGGTACAAGTTCAACTGTAGGAGGAAAAGAATTTATGAGAATCTCCTTAATTGCAGGAAGTGCTAATTATGATATGAATCATTTAAGACATTACGAAAATAGAATTAAGAAAGTATTTAACGAGCAAAAAAGTAAAGAAAAAGATTTTGAGATTCAAAGCTCTATATTAGCTCAAAGTAATTTAGAAATGATTCCAGATGATTTTGATTTTTATGCTCCATTAAGAAAATATAGATTGGATATTCCTAAAGCTCTTAAAACAGCAGTAATGAAAGTTAGAGATGATGGTAAAAATTATTTAACCGCATTCCCTAAAGCATTAATGGAAAGGTTTTATTGGACTGTTTTAGTACATCCTAAATACGACAGAAATTATTTAAAAGAAAAACGTATTAAAGTGCTTGAGCATCTAAAATCTAGAAAGTCAATATATACTCAACGAGAATTATTTGCTCAACTTTTTTCTTCTCATTTCGAAGAATGCATAAAAGATTTAACAGATGCAACGATTAAGAAATTTGATAATAAAGCTATTGAGAAGTCATGGAGTGATGATGCAGAGGAGTTTTTAACTAAGATGTCTACTAAGTATGCAAAATTCTTTTCTATGTTTCAAAGAGTTAATCAAGTCTCAGTATTTTGTTTATTTAGCTTATCTCTTATAAATAAGGAGACAATATTATCTGGTGAAACAAAAAGAGTATTTGAAAGACTGATTAGCTTATTACATACTCCTGTTGAGATAAAAGATTTTCATGATCCAGATTTTGATAATTATGAATATTTAGGAGAAAGTAAACCAGAGTTAGTGCAACTTATAAAAGATCATCCTGAAGAAGACCTTAAGTATTTAATTGATTATGATGATAGAAAGCTTATACGAGTTAATTTGGCTACTTTAGAAAATCAGAAGAAGATAATTAAAATAGCAGACTATACGTATAAAATAAATATAATACCTGAATTTGGTGATGAAAATGTGGAAGCTAATAAATAGAATTTTTGGAAGAGTAGATTGGGAAAGAGAATATAGTATATTATATAACGAACATGAAAAGCTATTAATTTTATCTAGTAAACTTTTGGAGCTAACAGATGGAAATAAAAAAGATAATGGATCGTTACAAGAAACACAGCCCTAAGGAATTCTTTGAATGGCTATCTAAAGGTAGAACTGTAGAAATCCGTTTTCTTAATGATTACCAAGGTAATAAGTTTAGTAAATGGGGTTTAATAGAAGAGCTTGCTGAAAAATTCAAATTGGAGTATAGGTATAATAGTTTATATTTACATACGTACGAAGAAATGAAAAACATCCTATTATATAAATACTGTGGTTATCCTCTTACTAGATTATTTAATATTTTTATCGGAGTAAACCCACGTAGGCAAATAATGCTAAAGAGCAAAAACGGGTTATTATATAAGTCATATCAAGGATCTATCGCTGGCACATCACACATTCAAAATATTCTATGCGATATAGAACATAAAGAAAGAAGCGGTAATGCTACAGAAGCTGAGCTAGAAGAATGTATACAAGCAGCTAAACATTTAGTTTCGGCATTAGAGCTAGAAGACTATTGGATTAACATCTCAGGCAATGGTGCACATTTATGGTTTGATTTAGATGAGCCGATTGAACTGCCTATGCCTAATTATAAAGAGTTCGAAGATAAAATGAAATATTTAATGAAAGAAGAACCCATAGTTATCTATATAAAAACATATAATAAGTTCATAGAGAAGCTAGATGGTATTCTGCAAAAATATAATCCTAAGTTAAAAGTAGATGATGGAGCTAAAGATATAGCAAGAATTGCAAGAGCTCCAGGATCATGGAATGTTAAGTTTGGAAAGACTCAAAGATGTGTAGGTACGGCTGTCAAAAATATAAGTAATATTAAATATAATTACAAACATTTTATGGCCGCAAAGCCAATCATTAATAAAAAGGTGTTAAAGCACTTAAAAATAAGTGAAATAAGTAAAAATCACCGGTATAATCACTTAAATATAAGTGATTCTCCGTTATACCAGTTATTAATATCTCAGCAATTACCAAGCACATTATCTAGAAACCATTATTTAGAACAAAGTTTTGCCAGATTATTAAGAGATAACAATATCTCAATAGACCAGGTAGGAGATTTAATATCTAATATAGATTCGATTCAAAATAAAACGGTACAAGTTGACCCAGAATATTTAGATGATGATAAACCCTTTAATCCGGAGATGGTTAATACTTATTGTTTTGCTTGTAAAATACCTTTTGTTTATCCTGTATTAGAAGATATACCAGAAGTTAAAGAAAAGATAGATCCTAATTGGGATGAAATTAGTTATGAGACAATGAAAAAACTTATGACTGGAATTATTAAACCGCCTGATTATATTAAATTAAAAGCTCTCATAAGAACTATGCTAGATAACGATATATCTAGACAAATACTTTTCTTTGGTTTAAAATTTGTTTATTTAAAAGAATGGAGTTACTACAAGAGTATTATCATTAGTCTAATTAATAAGAGCAGAATCCGAAAACAATAAAATAGATATATTTATATATTTCAATTGTTTTATATATCTTATAATAAAAATGGAAAAAGAAGCAATTTATAATAAAATAGATAAGGCAATTCTTCAAAGAGCTGCAACATATGTTTATAACTCTAAAATTGCTAAAAAAGAAGAAACTGACAGTATGAGAAAATTACTTGAAGAATCTCTTGATAATTATATGAACTCAAATCCAATTCACAAAAGCGCATAAATATAGGCCGGATGGCCAGGAGGACTCGCTAAAATGACAAAAGAAAAAGCTCCCGATGGGGAAGAAAGTATTTTTGAAGGTGCAGAAGTAACCGAAGAAATACCACAAAATATCAACGAAGCTCCAGAAGATGGAGAACAAACGGAATTCAATCCGACTGTTTCTAAAGAATCTGAAAAAGAAAAGCTTGAAAGAAAAGGACAAAGATACAATGTAGATGGTAAAACATTAACTATCAAAACCCATTTCTGGACAAGACCTAAGAACAAAGATCAAGACGGAAACCCAATAGAACCAAAGCTGACTTTAAAGAATAAGAAGCCTTTCTATCCAGGAAAACTTGGTATTAGATTTGAGGAAGATAATTTGGTAGAATATTACCCAAACATTAAATACTTCGTAAATGAAGGAATAATGAGCCAAAACGTAAAACTACCAAAGACTGGACCAAAAGGTAAAGAATCTGAAGTTACTAAGCTAGTACAGTTAGTAATTGCAAAGATCGGTAAACCTGCTGACGAAGTATCTGATAAAGAAATCTTGGATTATTTACCAGGCAAGAAAGTAAAGATCAAGACAGCTTCTGGGGATTATAATGGTCCTTGGTTTAGGAACGACATTGAGAAATTCGTGGATTAATTTCCACATTTTGCCGGGAATGTAGGCCGCATCAAATGGCAGTAGCTTGGGAAATTCCTGAAGTGAGGGGAGGTTCGAATCCTCCCTCTTGGCGTTAACAGAGGTGTTAAATTGGAATATAGATTATCATCATCGACAATAAAGCAATATAAAATGTGTCCTTTTAAATTTTACTGTAAGATTTCTAAGCAAGAAAAAGATCCTGATTCAGATAATACTTATGGCAATGCAGGTAATGCAGTTCATAAGGCTCTTGAGTATTATTATGGTCAACAAAGAGATATACCTCTAAAACTTGCATTTATAGAGCTTAAGAAAGTATTCACTAATATATGGAATGAATTCGAAATTAATGAAAAGCTGGTTGATTTTGACCTTTATTGGTTATGTGTCGTAAATGGTGTAAAACTTGATTTAAATCCTACTCACTTAGAATATGAATTCGGTTTTAAGGACCCTGTTGAATTTATTGGTTATGCAGACGTTATCAATACTAAAGAACATTGGATTGGTGATTGGAAGACATCTACTTATAAAGCTAAAAAGCTAGAAGATTATAAAGAGCAATTGAGATTCTATGCTTATGCTTATCGAAAAGAATTTGGCGCAAATCCTATGTGCTGGGTGTTCTTTAATAAAGTGAACAAAATCTTTAAATTTAAATTCCCAGATGAGACACTTGATTCTATTGATGATTACTTTGCTAATCTCGAGAAAAGCATAGCAAATAGGATTGAAAATTTAGATTTTCCAAGAACTCCTTCACGAGGTGCGTGTTATTTCTGTTATTATAAAAATATGTGTGCTACTGATTTATTAAGAGAAACAAAATCTAAAAAATACGAAGTCTTATTTCACATTAAGAAAGATAAGCTCATGATTGAAGGAGAAATACCTGATATCATTCACAGAAGAATGGAAAGTCATATAAACTACAAGATTAAGAACGCACAATTCATTATAAAAGCTATGGCAGCCAAAGGTGTTAAATATGATGGTATTAAGCGCTTATATAAGAGAAAGCCTTATGGAGCTTTAACATCACCTGGCTATATGCATTTTATTTGGAAAGAGTTAAAAGACTATTGTGTATCGAAAGGTATGAAATTATCATTAACTTTAAAAGATTGGAGAAGCCAATTAAATTCAGATGTTGTTTTTGATCCAAAGCTAAATACAGAGTTTACACCTTATCAATGGCAATTAGATTCAGTAGATGCTCTTATAAAACATAGATGGGGAGTATGCGAAGTTGGCACAGGCGGAGGTAAAACTTTTATTGCTGCAGAGTGTATTAGAAGACTACATACAAGAACTTTATTTGTAATAGATAAGAAAGACTTACTCAGACAAACTAAAGAAGAATATGAAAAGATGTTAGATATGGAATGTGGCATTGTAGGTATGGGAGAAGCTGATTGGTCTAAACCTGTAACACTTGCTACTATACAAACTCTAACTAAACATTTAGCAGAATGGGCAACTTATTTAGCAGAGATTAATCTAGTTATATTCGATGAGACGCATATAATTGCAGCTAAATCGTTTGAGAAGCTATCTAAGTATCTTATAAATAGTAAATATCGTTTGGGATTCTCAGCTACTGCTAAAAGAGATGATGGTAATGATAATTTAATTTTCGCACATACTGGAGAAGTAGTATATAGGAAAAGAGCTTTAGCTTTAATTGAAGAAGGCGTTTTAGTAAATCCAGATGTTGATTTCTATAGTTACGAATGTAAAAATCCAGTAGCCGAGAATTGGCAAAATGAATATGTTTCTGGTATTGTATTAAATGATAATAGAAATGCTTTAATTAAAAAGATTGCAGAAGATTTCGCTAATAAAGATAAACAAGTAATGATACTTGTAAAAGACATAAAGAATGGTCATGCTCATTGGCTAAAAGATAACATCGAAAATGCAAATTTGATTTATGGGAAAACAGAGGATGATATACGCGTAGACCTATTAGAGAAGTTTAAGAAAAAAGAATTCAAGATACTAATAGGTTCTATTGCTATATTTAATAAGGGTATTAATATAAAGGCTTTAGATGTATTAATCAATATCTCAGGTAATGCAGGAGATGTAGCTACTGTCCAAAGTATAGGTCGTGCGCTGAGAAAGAATGAAGGCAAGGACAAAGCGTATTATGTGGACTTTATTGATAAAGGGGAATATCTTTATAAGCATTCGATATCAAGAGTTAACGCATTAAAGCAAGAAGGTTATGAACCAAAAATTCATACATACTAACGTAGATATATTTATATATTTCATTATTATAATATAATATAGGTGTTAATAAATAAAATGCATATAGAAGAATTAGACAATTTAATAGATAGGAAGCAATTCTTATTGAGAAGAGAAAATACTAATAACTCAGATGACCCTGTTGCTGAAGCAAAAGAAATAGAAATGATTAATGAAAAGATTGCTAAGGTAACTCAACGTGTACTCGCAAAAGAAGCAGAAACTCTTACAAAACAAATGAAAGAAAGCACTGCTAAGGTATTCACAGATGGTAACTTTAAGAGAACAGTTGCTAGGATCATTATTTCTTTCTTAAAAAGAATGTATGAAGATGATGATGTCCGTGGGATAATGCGCCAAGGATACAAAATTATGAGGAATAAATAAAATGGAAATAATAATTAAATCTCAGGAAACAAGGGACGGAGTAAGATTTAGAATCCTCAAGGATGATAAATTTGTATTTGCTCACGTGCTCTTTAATAATTATTTCTATGTTAGAAAGATGGATTATGAAGCTAATATGGATGATTTTCACAAGACCTTTAAATTTGGATCTGCTATTAAAAGTGTTGAAACATTTGCTAAGTTCTCCAAGATTGTGCTTGCTAATAATTGGCTTCGTGTCAAAGTTAGAGAATTTTGGGAGTTTAGATGTAAGACATTTGAAGCTGATGTTAAAGCTGATAAAAGATTTCTTCTTGATAAGAAACCTAAATTGAATAATGAACATATTCCTTATACTTTTTTTGATATAGAAACAGATGATAGATTACCATTACAAAAGGATAAGCGAGGCAATGTAACTCCTGGTAATGCTAGAATATTATCTTTCTCTGGAGTAGATTGGAAAGACAAGAAAAATTATTTTGAATTAGAAGGTGATAATGATGAATCTGAAAGAGTTCTTCTTAAACAGATCCTTAGCTACTTTGCTAATTATGGGATTATTAGTGGCTGGAATAGTGAGCATTTTGATTCACCTTATATCAAAGGTCGCTGTGACGCTCTTAATATTAATTACGATATACTTGATTATATTAATCATTTGGACTATATGGAACTTCTTAAGAAGTATAGTAAAAAGAGTCTTAAATCATATTCATTAAATAATGTAGCTAATGTATTTCTTGGTGAAAGTAAAGTAGATCAAGCTAAAGGGAACGGCGCTATTTATAATACATGGAAAAATAATAAAGCTCATTTAATGAAATATAATATTGAAGATAGTAATCTCATATATAAACTCAATAAGGATTTAATGTTTATAGAAGTTTGTATGAAAAGAGCTGATAATGCTGGTTGTCACGTAAGAAGCACAATGTGGAACTCTGATTCAGGAGATTACCTTTTAATGAGAGGCTATCAAAAGAGAAGTATAATAATGCCAAGTAAACCTACTAAAGATGAAATACTTGAAAGACTTAAACAAGGTAAAATCTCAGGCGGTTATACTCGGTGTTTAAAACCTGGTTATTATCCTAAAGTACATGTATGGGATTATAAATCATTTTACCCAAGTGTGATTCGTACATTTAATATAGACCCAACTACTTATGTTGAAACATTGGGCAAAGATCATATACCAGGTGATATACCAGATTTTAATGTCACACCTAGTAATTTTAATGAGGAGACACAAAGATATCATGGCCCAAGAGTATATAAAAAGGCTCAAGGTGTAGTACCAGCAATATGTGAAGAATTAACTGTTAAGCGGGATAAGATTAAATATACTATGGAAGAGTTTAAAATCTCGGACCCAAGTAAATATAGACAATTATATTTGGAGCAATATGCACTTAAAACAGATGCTAATTCTATTTATGGTATATTAGCAGATCCTAAATCGCGTTATTACTCTTGGAATGTCGGAGATAGTGTAACAACAGGATGTCAAGCAATAATTAAAGCTTCTTATGAAAAACTTATTGAATGGGGTTGTGATGTAATCGGTGGAGACACAGATTCAACATTTGTTATATTGCCAGAAGGTGTAACACCTGAAGAAATAAATAAAAGGTTTATCGAATTTTATAAGGAGTATTTTAAAAGATTCAACATCATAAAACATTATATTGTATTTGAATTCGAAAAGATATTTGAACCTATGCTATTTGTAAAGAAGAAGAATTATGCATTTAAAGTAAAAGGTGTAATTGGTATCAAAGGGCTAGAAGCTATTAAATCGGATTCAAGTAGAGTAGGAGCTAAACTCCAGGAAGAATTTATTAATGATTTATTCGGCGATAAATATGATAAAGAGCATTGGGAAGATAAAGTTGCTGAAATATGTGAAATAGTACATGATCAAGAATTAAAAGCTGATGATCTTATATTAGCTAAAGGGCTTACTAAGATGCCAGATGAATATAAAGGCTATGTAATAAGTAAGGTCACAGGTAAACCTAAGATAAAAAAAGATGGTAGTAAACAAGAAAAGAGTATTCCTGCTCATGTTCAATTAGCTAAGAGGCTTATGGAAGTCGGTGTGGAACTATACCCTGGCTCTAAGATTAGGTTTATCGTTATTAAAGACAAACCAATTCTCGCTGTAACTAAAGAAGAGTATATAAAAGGCACTGGCACATTTAATTATAAGTTCAAGAAACATGGCTGGGGCGAGTACGAATGGGAAGGCGGATATGAAGCTGATTACTATTGGAATCGTATAATTAAACCTTTAATCAAGGTAGTTTACACCTATTACGGAGAATTACCAGATTGGGAATGGAACTTGACGGACAGTCAAATTAATAAATTAATAGGTGAATAAAAGATGAAATGCACTAATTGTGGAGTATTATATGGGAATAAAAAAGATGATAGAGTAATTGTTAGTCCGGTTTTAGGCACTTTATGCGGAATGTGTTGGGGAGAAAAAGATGAAAAAATGAACCCAGAAAAATGGAAAATGATCAGAGATTGTACTGGTACTGGGTCTGGTTATATAGTTCCAAAAGGATTTATGAATGGTGAATGACGGCCATAAAAACGAAAAAAGATATATTTATATATATCATCATGTTTATTATATTATATACATATAAAATATATGGAGGTATTTAATATGGCAAAATACGACGAGAAAATAAAAGCAGAAGCAGTAGAAATGGTTAAACAAGGAATTCCGTTAACCGAGATAAAGAAGAAATTGGGCCCAAACCCAAAAGCAGTTCAAAGATACTGCAAGAAAGCTGGCGTTGAAATTCCTAAAAAGGAAAAGAAACCTAAAGCAGAAAAGAAACCAAAAGATCAAGCACCAGCAAAGAAGTAGAGCAATCTACTTTATTTTTCTTATTTTTACGAGGTGAAATATATGACAACACTAATAATCGAAGGCCCGGATCTTTCAGGAAAGTCTACAGCAATAGAGAAGATATCAAAATTATTTAAACATGGCTTTTTAATCAAGAATCTATATAAGCCAACTAAATCTGGAGATATAAAAATATATGAACAATACTGGGATATGATCCATTTTGTTAATTATACTAGAAAATTTTTTATATTAGACAGATTTTATCCGTCTCAAGCTGTATACTCTATATTAAGAAATGTTGATGAAATGAATTGCTCATATATAAAAGAGTTAGATGAATATTGTGCAAATAGTGATTTTATTTATGTTTATATCACTTCTCCTATAGATATTCTTATGGAAAGATTTTTAGCTAGAGGAGATGAACACATTAAAGCAGAACAACTTGACATGCTTAAAACTCGATATGATCAATTTTATAAGCAAACGAGATTACCTAAAATAATGATTAATACTATGCAAAAAGATTGGTTAAAGAATTTGGAGGTGTTTGTAAATGGAAATGAACGGTGAAATATTACCTATACTTGAAGCTATAGAAAATGATTTTGTATTCGATGAAATGAATTTTAGATTTGGGCAAGGCATAGGAAATGTATTTAGTGATTTTATATGTTTTGTAGACCCAGAATGTTTTGAAGGAGATGCAGAATTATTGAGTATGTTATATTCTAATATGGATGTGATACTATGAGTACGAAATCAACATTATTTTATGGAAGCAATAAAGAAAATAAATATAGTACAGATCATAATTTAGAAATACATATTTATAAAGATATACATGAACCAGCTGAAACAGTTGTTGTAGATTTAATGTGTAGTGTATGCAATTGTGATTATCAATTTTTAATGTCTAAACATTTAGGCATACAATTAGCCGATATGTTAAAGAAATCGCAAGGTGATCAAAATTAATATTAATGATGTAGAGAAACCTAAAGAGCACCCAGATGATTTAATGAAAGCTATGTTTGATAAACAAATGCAGTTGGCAATTAAATATCAAGATATTGAGAAAATGGGTAATCTTCTTAAAGAGACAGCAACCAATGTTGATACAGCTAATGGTCAGAAATGGATCAAGGATTTTGCATGGCGAGTAACCGAAGAATTATGTGAAGCAAAGGAAGCTTATGATGCTATGGAAAACAGTATACAAGAAAAAGACCCATCTAGCTACATAGATGATCATTATCAACATTATCTTGAAGAACTTATTGATGCATTGCATTTCTTAATAGAGCTTACTATTATCTCAGGATATACTAGTAAAATCGTAAATATAAATAGTTATAGAACTGATGATAATTTTAACGTTGTTTATTTCCTCGGTCTTATGTGTAATTGTCTCAAAAATAAACCTTGGAAGCAAACACAAATGCTAACTGATAGGCAAAAATTCGAAGGCTATCTTGAGAAAACATGGCAAGCATTTATGGGTATATTTAATAGATTAGATATAAGTAAAGGCGAAGTTTACGATCTATATTTTAAGAAGAATGCAGTGAATCAATTTAGGCAAAGGTCTAAATACTAAAATGCTAGATATAAAGTCTCATATGAAACGATTGCAGAAAATTAAAAAAGATAAAAAGAAACACTGGGAAAGCTTATCTCAAGAAAGAAGAGATGAAATACTTGAGTTAAGGAGAAAGCCTTTATCTATAGCCAGACAATTAATAACTTTAGTTTGGGATTATAAACATCAGCAACTAAATGAAGGTAAGAATAAGTACATGAGAGAATTACTTGATATTAGGCTTAAAGAAATTGAAGATGGCTCCAAAGAGCTATTCAAAGACGAAAAAGAAAAATATGAAAGAATTAGAGGTGACTTAAAAAATGTTTGAAGGATACGGTAAAGGACCAATTTGCCCTATGTGTAAAAAAGTAGCAATAGAATTGAAAGAAGTCAATGGCCAAAAAGCTTGCATTAGTTGTAAGAAAAAGATTAAAAGAGGCCAAGAGATCGTCGTTCACAAACCTGGAAAAATGGGTATTACAAAAGTCGAGCAATATCACATAGATGAGCATAAAAAAGAGATTCTGAGAAAAGAAGCTGAAGCAGCAAAAAGAAAAGCAATGCGAGAAG
>Ga0075125_10000866_pt1 | contig 14066 bp, 20 predicted proteins | sample AntAceMetag02UKN_FD_69810 | JGI IMG/M metagenome (GOLD analysis project Ga0075125, IMG submission 69810) | Saline lake microbial communities from Ace Lake, Antarctica - Antarctic Ace Lake Metagenome 02UKN | ecosystem: Environmental > Aquatic > Non-marine Saline and Alkaline > Saline | place... | reverse complement strand
ATCCATGTAATTGTAATGCCATTGGCTTGTGGCCAAGGGCTGAACGAGTTGGTAAAGGCCAATGCCAATCTGTTCTTTTCCAACGTGTTCTCCCAAGAATCACGAGATCAGGCAGAGGCACGGATCGTACGCTCAGGGCAGACAGCTGATATAGTAGTCCATATCGACTTCATGTCGCCCGAGCAAAGGGATGCAGACGTAGTCGCTGCACTTCAGAGCAAGACAATGAGCAAGAATACCGTTGTTGAGATAGTCAGGAGATATGCAGACAAATGACCAAGTCACCAGAAATCCCCTCATCCCCTGCATCCCCGGTTTCCCCTACTCCCCTGAGTAGCCGCGGTGTTGCCAAGACTGTGTACTTCTCCGACAAGATAGCCATCGACAACCTGCAGGCTGCTCTCAAGAAGTACCCACGAACGTCACTGTCCAACTTTATGACCCAGATGGTGCAGCAAGCCCACATGGCCCTGCAGCAACTGCCCGCCAGTGAGCGGAAGTTGGTCATCGGTGAAATGGTAGTGTGGCTATGACCCAGGAATACACAAGAGGCTTCCCACGTGTAATGGTTCTGCCTGTGCCCGGCATTGAGAATGCCTATGTATGTATCAGTGGACGAGAGCGAGAAAATCGGGTGTTTGGCGAGAAGTGGTACAACAAGCATCAGAATAAGCAGAAGTCGCCTTTCCATGAGACGTTCTCGACGCCATGCATTACGTTCCTGTACGATGCTGGAAACTGCTGTGCAGAGTGGGATGGAGAATACGGCCCTGTCAACCTGACGTTCCGAGTCAACGAGATACACGAGGACGCTCGACAGCATTGGTTCTACCCATTCGCCATATTTGAGCAAGACCATTGGTCGCAGATGGCCGTGACCAACGAGCAGTTCAAGGATGCCTTCCTCGACGGAGACTTCGAGCATATCTTCTCCGTACTTCGTAGGTGGGCCGAAAGTGGAAACAACGACTATCCTGCACCGACTGAAGAGGTAGCCTCCGATGACTAAGCACAACATAACCGTTAGTCATGCTCGCTGGCTATGGCCTAGCCTCTATAATCATAGACATTCGGAGTACACTATGAGGGATGGCTATCATTATCCACCGCCCGTAGGGTGCAAGGGAAAGGAGATAGCATGATCACAACTGAGTGGACCAAAGGCTACTGGTGGGGGCTGGTAACTGGAGTAGTTGGGGCAATTATAGGCATTGCCCTCCAACATCTTATTCGGAGTACACTATGAGTAAGGGCAACGTCATCAAACTACCCGGTGCACAGCCTGTGCGGCCAGTGCACCCGCCAGCCAGATGCACAGCCTGTGGGCTGCTGGCTAAGCCATCCGCTATTGACCAACCAGGACACATACAGCTGTTTGGTATAGTGTTCCAGTTCTGTACGTCTCGTGGTGAGATTACACCAGCCTCTACGGTTATCTGTATGAGGTGCCTTGAGCAAATGATGCGAGGTATTCGCAAGGGACTTGGCATTCGTCCCGACCTCAATCCCAACGATCCTGACCACGTCAAGGCTGCACAGGACCACATCACTAGCCAACAGGAGAATCCTAGTGGGAATCAACCTGACAAACCTACCGTATGATCCAACAGCCATCTTCGACAATCCGATGGTGGAGCAGACACAGTCTGCTGTAGGTACATTCCAAGACTGTCCGCAGAAGTACATCTTTCGCTATCTGATGTGGCTGACTACGGATGGTGTCTCAATGCCATTGCTGACAGGCACAGCAGTCCACCACGGTCTTGCTGAAGTGTTGCAGCATCTGGCGACCCCTTCCCTCGCTATCGAGTTAGCCCGTGTTGCAATCGACAAGGTGTTTGCCAAGCACCTGGACAATCCGATGCATGTGGACAAGACACCCGATCTGCGTAAGGGCCAAGCACAGGCCCACGCCATGATCGAGGCCTACGTACGGGCTCGTGGTGCCATCATGCAGGAGCAGTGGGAGATCGTCTCCGTTGAGAATGCCTACCGATGCAAGATAGATGCCCATATAGGCAGTGCTCTGTGTGACAGGATGGCAGGCAGGGTAGATGGTATCATCACACTCAACGAGGGGGGCAATAATGAAACGTGGCTGGTCGAGCATAAGACACGCAGTACCCTCAAGGGGCTGAACCAGGCTGGTACACTCGAGATGGACATGCAGTGCCTGTGGTACTATCAACTGGCGATGCGTGATAACGTCATGGCTACAGGCGTTATGTACGATGTATTGGCCAAACCCAGTCACAGGCTGAACGACCGTGGCTGGCTGGAGCTGATGGGTCGTATGCTGACAGCTATGATGAGCGATCCTGCTAAGTATCTGCTGTGTGAACCCATCCCACTGTCCGAGGACAACGTTATCCGGGCATCCAACAACTTCGCCCGTACCATGGACCACATGGACAACCTCACCCCCCAAGATGTCCTGATGCATACGCATCGCTGCACGGACTACTACTCGGACTGTCCATACGCCCACCTGTGCAGAGCAGGAGCCGATGCAGGTGAGCCTGAGTCCGTACTGGCCATGCCCGAGGCACAACTCTACATCATCAAAGAACCGCACGAAGAACTGAACGACGACTAAGGAGTAGCCACTATCATGGCAGAATCAGGAGCAGTACCCTTGGTAGACAATCCTGACGCAGTAGACGAGAAGCCCAAACCCAAGTGGGTGATCCCACAGCACGAGCCGCGACGTGACATATCGAGGGCCAAGATTATGGTGTATGGCCCACCCAAGATCGGCAAGTCAACGCTGGCATCCAAGTTTCCTGGTGCGTTGTTCTTCGACACTGAGGAAGGGCTGGACTGGCTGGAGTGCCACCGTGTCATCATCTCATGCTGGGACGATGATAAGGGGCTAACGTTTGTCAAGGTGGGCAACACGATGGTGCCCAAGTCCAGCTTCATGACGTTCGCCGCCCACCTCGCAGAGGAACAGCCCGAGTGTATTCCGGGCACGGAAGTGCCGCTGCACACTCTGGTTATCGACACAATCGACCGGGCCTTCAACATGTGTGTGGAGCACATCTGTACCATCAATGGCATCACGTCCCCTGCTGACTTGGAGTGGGGCAAGGGGTGGAAATTAGTTGGCGATGAGTGGACTCGTGTCATCACTAAGATGGCGAGCTGGCCTTATGGCTTGATGATGACCAGCCATGACAAGCAGACCAAGATCAAATCACAGGCGACCGAGATCGACTTGATTCAGCCGTCTATCGCAACAACTGGTAGGCGGGTCGTGCAGGCGTTGTGTGACATCATCCTCTACTGCTACACGAGCGAAGTAGCTGAGGTGAATGATAACAACGAGCTTACTGGCCGTGTTACAGAGCAGAGGGTGATGCGGTGCCAGCCTAAGAACAACATTATTGCTGGCGATCGCTCAGGATACCTGCCCGTCGAGATGCCACTCAACTACGACAAGCTCGTCGAGTATTTCCCCGACACCCCTGGCACCCCTAGCACACCACAGGATTCCCCTGCAACCCCTAAGAGCGGTGGATAATGATATCCTACAATGGTGATACAATCGATCCTAACAAGGTGGCCTTTGTGGCCGACTGGGCACGTAACTTCGGACGAGATGGTAGCCCGTCGACAGCCCAAGGACGATTCGCCATCGGAGTGTATCAGATCGCCCAATACTACCATTGGACGACACACGACAACTACTATATGTGTCTCGAGGGCATTGGAGCATTCGCCATCCACGTCATAACTGCCTGTGAGCTGGCGAAGGCAGACATCACGGAGTTTATGCCAGCCAAGTTCAGCTCGATAGGTGCACTATGGAATCCAGAGCGAATGCTCCAAAGCGTAGCGTGCGCCCAGCAGATGATATGCTATCACGCCTTTACAGCAACTGGTTCCGAGCACGCGGCTCGTTTCAAGCCAAAGAAACTGGCGGAGCATGCAGCGATGGCAATCAAGACCTTGATGGCCAAAGCAGCCCCGAACCAACGTGCCAAGGCTGTTGATCTTGCTTGGCAAGCATTAGACAATCGCGAATGGAAACAATAAGCAAGCCACTTACCACAGGGGCTTGGTGCCCCATAGCAAGGAGCGTAGTATGCCAGATGAAGGATTTGATCCGACGTTGGCGGAAGATTTGAAAGCAGGTGCAGGTGTATGGGATGCCGGCAAGAACGTGCAGCGCGCCGATCAGCCCATTGGCCGGTTCCAAGTCGAGATCGCCAATGCCACCCTCGGTCGCAGTCAGAGCAGCGGCCGGCTGCAGATCAGTTATGAGCTGGTCATCAGCGCGGGTGAGCACAAAGGCAAGACCATCCGCAAGTACGATGGTCTTGACACTGACCAGCAGGCCAGCATTGCTCAGGGCTCGCTGAAGAACCTCGGCGTCGACGTCAAGACGATGGAACTGAAGAAGCTGCCGGCGACCCTTGTGTCGCTCAGAAGCAAGACTGTCATGGTCAATGCCAAGCAGAACGGCGACTTCTACAACATCTACTTCCTGCGCCCGTCGGTCAAGCCACAAGCTGCCGGCGCCGCCCCGAAGAAGATGTAACAGCCCGTTTCGGGTATTCCACCATACTCCCGGGCCCTCGGTGGGCGTCAAGTGTAACCCGGGTCCACGGGTCGGATAACGATGTAGATAGCAGCCATTGAGGCTCGCGTAGGTTTGACTCCTGCCCGACCCATTACCTTACAAGGAGAGTATGAGATGAAGATTGTATTACCCGAAGATGATGCACGGAGCTGTGGGGTGGTTTCTGTCAAGAATTGGATGACAGCACCAGATGGTGAGTCTTACCAGGTATTTTTTGCAGATCAGTGGGTTGTCCTAACGGATGCACAGATTAGTAAGACGCTGCCCAATTTCCGATCGTCGGAGAAGTGGGCACTCGCAGCTGTCGTGGACAACGAGCCTCTCCTGCTGATTCCTGGCTGTCAGATTAACTCGTGGTGCTTCTGCAAGGTCAATCCGAAGCCAAGAACTATTTACAGCATAGTACCATTACAAGGAGCATAGCATGGCCGCGAATGACAGAGAAGAATTACTTGGCGTTGCAACAGCATTAGCAGCAGGTGATTTAGCTGGCCAGACCCACAATGACTACTATACCCCCGGAGATGCAGACTGCAAGAATATTGCCAGAGCGGCAGTCAAGCGGGCAGCATTCCTTATCACCAAGGTAGACTCTGTGATTGATGCATTTACCGATGCTGTACCTGACGAGGGGGAGGACACTGATGTACGGTCCGAAAGTGACGATCAGTCGTAAGGACCAGACGTGTCGCTTGTGCAACACCAGTATCCCTGCTGGGACAGTGGTAGTGCGTATGTATGGCACTCAATTTGTATACCATAGTGTGTGTGCTCACAAGTGGTTACAGACACGACGTATAGAGTGCAGACAGGCACAGATGAGCCTTGGGCGGCAAGTAAAAACGATGTTGGAGAAGGCAATCGCAAAGAGTCCGTTATGACAATACGCAGTGAACGGTTGCAGAAACAACTCGACAAGATAAACATCGGTGAGGCATTTGGAGTACAGTTTGATGGTGCCGAGAATGCAAATACCTTCTGCCCATTCCATGAAGATGTTGACAGCTCAACAAGTAAGTCTGCTTCCGTGTCTGCTGAAGGACTCTTTGACTGTAAGGGCTGTAGTGCATCTGGTGATGCCTTCGATTTCTATGCTTGCAGAAAAGGAACGACAAGAGCACAAGCGATCAAGGCCCTCACGGACCAGGCCAAAGCCAAGACGAAGACTCAGAAGGCGGTGGTAGCACCCAAGAAGGTAGCTAGGCGTAACGCCAAGCGTACACTTGAGGCTGGCATGGAAGTGCTGTGCCAAACCATCCTGCATGACAGAGGAGACTTCCTTGATTACCTTCGACGAGAGCGTGGGCTCCTCGACAGCACAATCGAACACTACAAGCTGGGTTGCGACGAACGAAGGATCACGATCCCCATATATGACAACGAGGGTAATCTCGTCAACCTCAGACGATACCTACCCCACGCAAAGTCTGCACCAAAGATGGTGTCGTTTGCTCCAGGATACGGTAAAGCCCGCATGTTCCCGATTGAGGTTCTCCAGTCGACCCCTGTCACGGAGCCTCTGGTGCTCTGCGAAGGCGAGTGGGACGCCATCTTGCTCAACCAGGAGGGCATACCCACCGTATGCATCACCGCTGGAGTGTCTACTTGGGATTCGGCGTTCACAGGGGCGCTAGCAGACAGAGAGGTCGTGATCATCTATGACGTGCATGATAAAGATAACTTGGGTCAGCGCATTGCATGGGAGCGGGCCCGTACATTGCGAGCATGTGGCGCGTCTGTACGAATCGTTGTTCTACCACTACCCGACAGCTATCGAGGGGGGGATGTCACGAACTACCTTGTGGACGAAGGCCGTAGTGGTAACGAGCTTCGAGGACTTATTGCCGAGGCTCCAGCCTTCGATATACCACCCTCTGCCGAGGACGGACCAGATGCTGCCCTATCCCACCACGGTGACACAGCTGTCTACCCCGTTACCCTCGCAAAAGCCTCCAAAGCGGAATACTTCTACAAACGAATCCTCATTACCGCCATTGTGGCAGGAAAAGGAGTGGCGCCATATATGCCGCCTCGGCATATCTCGGTTGAGGTTGCAGGGGACGACGGCTCTTCACAAACTATCGACAAAATATTTGACCCGTGGGACGGAGCTATCCTGTCTCTTATCCAATGTTCGGAACAACGGCTCCGCTCCTTCGTCAAAGCAATCATGGGTATCAGCAGTGGCGAAATTGCCAAAATCAGTGTACTGGACACGTTCAACATAGAGGAAATCTTCTTGATTCCGTCTGTCGATCCTGCTAATGACCAAGGTCCGTATGTGATGCGTAAGGCTTACTACGTAGGCCACGGACTACAGACCAACAGGGTGTACAAGTTGGAAGGGTATACGCTACCCGATCCGCGCAACCAGTCCGCTACCCATGTATTCACCAAAGCATCACCTGCAGAGACAGACATCGAGACCTTTGCACTGACCCCTGAAGACCACACGACCCTCGCTGAACTGTTCCAGACGGACGACCTCGAGGAGAAGTTCAATGATATTGCTGAGCAGATGGCCGAACATGTTACAAGGATATATGGACGGACTACGCTTCACACTGCAGTGGACCTCGTCTTCCATTCAACAATGTCATTCTGGTTTGACGATACACTTGTTAGAAAAGGCTGGCTCGATGTCCTCATTGTCGGAGACACACGGACTGGTAAAGGCTTCGTTACAGAGGGACTGTGCCGACACTACAATGTTGGTGAGGTGGTCTCGGGTGAGAATGTTACACTGGCCGGTCTTGTTGGGGGTGTACAGCGCATTGGTGATAGGTGGACGCTCGTGTGGGGTAAGATACCTCTTGCCGACAGGCGACTCATCATTATCGATGAGGCTGGTGCATTGTCTCAGCATGACATTGGTCGCATGTCTCGAATTCGTAGCGAGGGTGTGGCCGAGCTTACTAAGATTATCTCTGAACGAACAACGTCACGTACACGTCTTCTTTGGCTCGCCAACCCGCGTCCGCCAGGTGAGCAAAAGCAGAGGATGGTGGCCGACTATACTTACGGAATCGAATCAGTTCCGGAATTGGCGGGAGCGGCTGAGGACGTGGCTAGGTTTGACTTCGCACTCATCGTAGCCCACAACGAGGTTGCTAATAGTATTATCAACCGCCGACACAGGGTGACAACCACCCTTCGCTATACCAAGGAGCTATGCCACAAGTTAGTGATGTGGGCTTGGTCTCGCCAGCCTGACGAGATTGATTTCACAGCAGAAGCCACCAGTCGCATCATGGTAATGAGCCAGACTATAGCAAAGCAATTTACACCCAAAATAACGCTGATTCAGGCTGAGGATGTGCGTTTCAAGCTAGCTAGAATAGCGCTGGCGGCTGCCGCTCGAACCTACTCGACCCCCGATGGAACCCATCTTGTCGTGAATGCTGATCATGTAGACTTCGCCTACAACTTCCTGCATCATATCTACTCTCGTCCGACATCAGGATATGATCGACTGTCCGCAGTAGAGAGGGAACGATCAACGATTCGCGACCCTGACAACGTCAAGCATATCCTGCAACAAGCTGGCGAACTGTTGCCCGATCTGCTTGATGGGCTACTGGAGCATAAGCAGATCACTGCCCGTGATTTGTGCGATTATGCAGGGATGGATCCGTTCCAGGCCCGTACCATCATCAGCGAGCTGGTACGTGCTCGTGCCATCATCAAGAACTATGGTTGGTACGTTAAGAAGCCAGCGTTCGGTGCATTCCTGCAAAGGCTGAAGGCCGACACAGCGGTGGATAATATAACCCCTCCGGAGACAAACGATGAGTAGCATACATCCATATTGGACGAAGGTGGCAGAGGACACCGGGTTCGACCTCTCCCTGTCGCAAGACTGGAGCAAAATCGATGTTGGTACTGTTGCTCTCATGCTTGAGTGGGGCAAGCCTGTGTGGTCGCAATTCCAGCAGCTTATACGTGATATGGCAGCGGGAGCAGCACAATGAGTGACGAGCAATACCTAGTATCTGAGGTGTTTGACAGTGCACAGGGAGAGGGTGCTAATACTGGCATTTTCATGCGCTTCATCCGCTTTGCAGGGTGCAACCTGTCCTGCTCGTTCTGTGACACTAAGTATGCATGGAATCTGCCTGTCAAAGCTGGCGACCCCATAGTACCTAACATGATTCCTGCTGTCTGCAGCCGGGACGACATCATCAATGCCATCATGAAGACAAGGGCACGATGGGTGTGCTTCACCGGTGGGGAGCCACTGCTGCAACTGAAGGACTGGATGGTGGAAACAGCCCATGCAGCCGGTAAGCGAGTAGCCATCGAGACAAACGGGACTGTCTGGAATGCAGCAGTCCGCTTTGCTGATTACGTGACGATCTCGCCTAAGCTGCCCCACGAAATAGCCGGGGGATTCCGGGCAATGGGTGAGGTAGATGAACTTCGCTTCGTCATCGACCCAACCGACAAGGAGTTCCCGTGCAAGGGTGTAAGGGTGAAGGCAAAGCATGTCTGCCTGTCCCCTATGTTTGACCCCAAGACTGGTAAGATAAGCAAGCGGGCACTTAAGCTGTGCCTGCGTTGGATAAAGCAATACACGTTCTGCAGATTGTCTGTACAACTGCATAAACTCATTGGCATAGAGTAGACAAGGAGAGTACCATGTTTCAGCTACACCATACGTTCAAGTTGGATGCTGCTCACCAACTGACTCAGTTGGCTGAGGGACACCCATGTAACCACATGCATGGCCATACGTGGAAAGTCAGGGTGGTGGTCGAGGCTGACTCCATCAACGAAGAGACGGGCATGCTGATTGACTTCCATACAATCAAAAGTGCATGCAGCGTCATCATCGATGCCTTCGACCACAAGTGCCTGAACGACGAGTGCGAAGTGCTGCCTACGTGCGAGTGCTTGGCTCGGTTGTTCTACGTCATGCTGAAAGCGGAGCTGTTCCCCGTTCGGTTGGCATGGGTCGAGGTTGAAGAGACGGAAGGGAATAGCGTGCGTTATGGCGAGTGATCACACATTTGAAATAGCGGAGTTCTTCACCAGCGTCAAGGGTGAGGGCATTATGGCTGGCATTCCGATGCTATTCGTCAGGATGGCCGGCTGCAACGTTCCTTGTGGGTGGTGCGACACTGACTTCGAAAAGAAGATCGAGATGGACGAAGACGCCATGTTTGATTACATTCGCTGTCAGGCCCCTGCATGGGTAGTCTTCACAGGCGGTGAACCTACACTGCAACCACTCACTCCGTTGTGCAGACGATTAATGGTCCTGGGCATCAAGTTGATGATCGAGTCCAACGGTACCAACGACCACAAGATGTTCCACTGCATGGATCACATCGCTATCTCTCCCAAGGGGAGTGCCGGTGTTAATGCCAGGTTGGTCGATCGATTGACAGGCATGGTCACCAAGCCAGGGAGCAAGACTGTAGCACCTACCATCGAGCAACGCTTCCTGATTATGAACAAAAACGACGATCGCTGGATCACAGGGCTGGAGAGCATCTCAGTGCTGACGTTCAGTCCGTTGGCCAGGGGGAGCAGGGGCTACCCCCTGATTGATCCCGAGAGTGACTGCCTCGAGCGATGCCTCGAGCTGGTCCAAAATTACAGGCACGAAGGTGCGCGCCTGTCCGTCCAGGTCCACAAACTGATAGGTGTGAAATGAGTCTACCCGAACACAACAAAGCCCAAGTACGCATGGCTGCTCGTTTGCTGCTTAGTGCACTAGGCGAAGACCCCGAGCGCGAAGGGCTGAAGGACACACCCGACAGGGTAGCAAGATTATACAGTGACGTCCTTGACGGGCAGTTTGCTAAGCCCAAGGAATCAACAGCATTCAAGGAGGAAGTATATGGTAACATCGTTATGGTACACCATGTTCCATTTTATGCCTTTTGTGAGCACCACCTGCTACCCTTCCAAGGTGCCGTCGCTGTAGGCTACGTCCCCAAGGTTAAGCTGGTGGGTATCAGTAAGCTGGTGCGCATGTTCCGCTACTGGTGCAAACGCATCACCATCCAGGAGCGACTGACTAACCAGGCACTCCAAAGTGTAATTGAGGCAACAGAATGTGCAGGTGCCATTGTTCACGTAGATGCCGAGCACATGTGCATGACCCTGCGAGGGGTCAAGTCACCTGGCTCCAGCACCAGCACCATAGCATATAGTGGTGTGTTTGAGACTGACTCTGAGTTGCGTGCTCGGTTCATGGAGATTGCCACCAAATGAGCATGGAATACTACCTGATCACCAATGCTGGTACCTTGCTGCATAACGAGTACGCCCAGGCGTACCCTAGCCATCTGGTGCTGGCACAGATGCTACTGGACAACTCGCTGTTTGCTGCCAAGATAAGTGCCATGATTGAGGGTGGTACCAAGGTCATCCTCGACAACGGTGCTCACGAGGGGGTGGTGGTTCAACTCAACACTTATGGTCGTCTGGCCAAAAACCTGAAGCCCTGGTGTGTCGTATTACCTGACGTTGTGGGTATGCCAGCCAAGAAGAACAGAGACCGATGCCTTACATTTGCTGAACGACTGCTCAACAGTAGCGAGTTCGCTGGGAGCGATGTTCAACTGATGTATGCCGTCCAGGGTACGACGGCTGCGGAGTCGCTGGACGAGTATGACTGGGCAGCCGACAACCTCGATCCAGATCGTTACATCATTGGCATAGGCCAGTCCTACTTGTTGTGGTTGCAGGACATGCCCGACGTTAAAGGTCATGAGCAAGCAAGGACGATCGAAGTCACCGACATTATGATGAACGAGAATGCCGGGAAGTTCTGGTACCACGTCCTTGGTGCAAGGTGGGAGTCCACTGCAGCATATAGTAAGTATCCCAACATCATTGGCATCGACACAATTAAGCCTTGCCACTGTGCTCTCAACCATACAGTGTATCCCCACAAGCCACCCAACACAGACCCAGCATACAAGTCCACCAAGGTAGCAACGTCTGATTTGCTGCACATAAACATCATGTACTTCTGTCAAGAATACGGAGCAAGTAGTGGCACTGCCTTCACTACCCCATAAGTTCGTCGCTATTGACACGGAGACCACAGGACTCAATGTCTGGCGTGGTCACCGTATGTTTGCAGCAGCAGCGTCCTTCCCCAACGGACGCACTCTGTACTGGAGAGACGAGCCACTGACCATGCTGAAGGAAATATGCGAAGACCCTACGATCGACAAGGTCTTTCAGAATGCAAAGTTCGACGTTAGAATGCTTGAGTATGCAGGCATTGAGGTGAAGGGCCAGTTGTGGGACACCATGATTCTGGCCCATTTGATTGACGCTTGGCAGCTGCTGAACTTGGATGCACTGACCAAGCGGTACTTGCCTCCCTCTCGTTACAAACTGGTCGATGATCTCAACAACTGGTTCGACGAGCACAAGATCAGCAAAAAGGATCGTGGCTGCTCATTCAACATCCTTCCATCCGACATGCTAAAGGCTCGTTGCTTGGGGGATGCCACGTCCACCCTTATGCTGTTTATGAAGCTGTACCCGTTCTGCAAAGCCACCTTCCCATTCCTGCTGAAGCAGGAGCACGACCTCATCCGAGTTATAAAGCGGATGGAGGATCGTGGCATCACCCTCAACCCTACGGCTGTCCACGAGCAGCTCGAAGAATATGGTGAGATGGTCGATGATGTCACTGAGTTCTGCTGTAGTGCCATTGGTGAAGAGTTCTTCAACATCAATTCCCGTACCAACATAGAAACGTTACTCAGGCAGGCTGGTATCCTCCAGTACGTCAAGGAACGAACGCCACCCTCCAAAACATACCCCAAGGGACAGTACAAGCTGGACGACTGGAACCTCAGGTCGCTCCATCATCCTGTAGCCAGCATGGTGTTGGTTGGACGTGCTGCTGCTAAGATGCGCGGCACCTTCCTGATCGGAATGATCAACCGGGCGGTGGATAATATTATCCACTGTAACTTCAAGCAGACTGGTACCGTTACAGGGCGTTTCTCTTGCTCTGGTCCGAACCTGCAGAACATCCCTATCGAAGGGGCACGTCGTACAGCCCTGAGTGACGAAGAGTCAGCAGAGGCATTTGCCCATACAGGAATAGAGTATGCCCCCCACATCAAGCAGACGTTTGTTTGTCGACCCGGCTTTGCCCATGTTCATTCGGACAAGTCCAAGGCTGAGATATTCGCACTCGCCCACTATGCTCAAGACCCCACTCTTACCGCCATCATGCTCAGCGGTAAAGACGTACACAGCGAAGTGTGCGTCAGGATTTTTGGTCGCGAAACCAAGGGACTACGAACACGTACCAAGATTTGCATATTCGGCAACTTCTATGGAGCGGGTGAGGCACTGTCGGCTAAAAAGATGGGTGTTACTCTTGAGGAAGCACGGGAAGTAAGGGCTGGCCTCAATGCCATTGTACCAGGACTGCCTCGTTGGAAAAACGAGATGAACCGTACTTTGTCCAACGTAGGCTACCTTACCACCATCCATGGCCGACGACACTTCCTTCCCAGAGGTTCCTGGTACATGTCTGTCAATAGGATGTGCCAGGGTACAGTGGGTGACGAGATCAAGGGACGTATGATTGCACTGGACGACTACTTCCAATCTGAGCACCCTGATTGCCAGATGCTCCTTAACATCCACGATGATCTTGGCTCCGAGGTACCGATACACCTGCTGCCAGAGGTTGTTCCTAATATCCACCGCATTATGCAGGAGACGGACGTAGACCTATCAGTGCCGATGCCTGCCTCCTGCGAGCTATCCTACACCAACTGGGCCGACCTCAAAACAGTCAAGATAGTCGACAACCAGTATATCCTCCCCCCACCCCCGGAGACAGCCTAATGGCCAAAACAAAAGCGTACCAAGCCCCGCTAGTAGCATCATGCCCAAACTGCAGCCACTATATGGTATGCAGCTACCATTCACGGGCTTCCAGCGGACTGTCCGGTAACCAACTCAAGAACGAGCACGGACAACCCCAGCCACGCCCGGCCGTCTGGGAGGCTGTTGCCAGCAACTGCAAATACTACAAGCATGAGGACGACTAATGATACTCATTACAATCGATCCATCAATCAGGGCAGCAGGCCTGGCTATGTTCTATGACAGCTTTCTGCAGGCAGCTGCCGTCATCAACCAAAAGGTGCCTGCAGGCCAGCATTGGCTGCTGACAGCCTACCAGATGGCTGATGCTATGGCATACCAAGTTGGTGTGCTGACAGAGGGCTGCACCAAGGTGCATGTCGTTACTGAGATGCCAGACAACTGGGGACGTGGCCGTGGAGAGGATTCACGCAATCGTGGCGACATACAAAAGCTGTACACCTACGTAGGCATACAAACAGGACTGCTTCGTTCCAACCCCAAGATTGCATCTATCCATGCTGTAGTGCCCAGTGGCTGGAAGGGTACGACACCTAAGCGTATCACTATTCAAAGGTCGATAGCGTATCTGCAATCCCAAGACTTCCCAGATGTCGATGAT
>Ga0075125_10000865_pt1 | contig 14067 bp, 16 predicted proteins | sample AntAceMetag02UKN_FD_69810 | JGI IMG/M metagenome (GOLD analysis project Ga0075125, IMG submission 69810) | Saline lake microbial communities from Ace Lake, Antarctica - Antarctic Ace Lake Metagenome 02UKN | ecosystem: Environmental > Aquatic > Non-marine Saline and Alkaline > Saline | place... | reverse complement strand
ACAGGTCCCCAAACTACATATGTGGTTGTGGAATACACAGGTATTGATACTCCCTTAATTGTACATTGGGCAAATTATCGAATGTTCAGTATTTACGGTGTATCAGATACAGGAATGATTGAGAGCCTACAAAACGCCCTAAACAATAGAGAGACACAGATAAATGATGTTCTTGATAAACATGCTGATCCAGCGATGTACGGACCTGACTCATTTACGGATAATAATGGAAATCTGACGATGAGTGGAGGTGGTGGACGTTATTTCCCCGTAGGAAGTGCAGATCAAGCTCCAGGATACCTTGTTTGGAACTCGCATCTTGATGAGGGTTCAAAAGAGATAGCAAGAATATACGAGTCTATTTGTCAGAACACAGAGACTTCACCAGCCCTAATGGGGATGGACTCAGGGGGGATCGAATCCGGCAGGGCGTTGATGTATAAGTTGATACGATCACTTGCTATGAAAACCCGAAAACAGGCATACATGAATCAGGCCATAAAGGACATTGTAGAGATTGCTCAGAAACTTCAAATTGTGTGGGGTGAAAGCGATAATGTGATAGTTGACCAAGACCCTCAGACTGATTGGGAAGAGTTACCAGTACCAAATATAAACGTTCAATCTGCTCTTCCAACAGATGATCAAGAAGTCATAAATCAGGTTGCTATTCTTGTTGTTAATAATATCATAGACAAGGAAACAGCCCTTTCAATCGTTGAAAAGTACTTTGATGAAATCGAGCCTGAAGAGGTGAAAAAACGTTTAAATGCCGAAGGTAAGAAAGTTGAGGATGCTGAAAATAAGAAGATGAAAGAGCTTTTCAAAAACGCTCCTGATGACTTCAGTAATGACGATGACAAAGAAGACGAAATAGACCTAAAAAAGAAAAAATAAATGAAATCAATAACCAAGCCCCGGAAACGCTCTCAGGAAGTGCGTTTTTTCAACAGGGTGTATAAACTTACATTTTTGGTTACAGGTGTAAATCCGGTAGCGGAGGGGAGAAGGTTCGAACGGAAAACTAATAAGATAATATATGGTGATTTCGGGGGACTCGCTAAGGCTGAAGAAGTAACACGAAGACTGAATAAGCTCGATAAACTTGATGAGACTTACGGAAGAAGATTGCAGAGATTTTTCACTGTACTCTCTTGGTTCAGCTATTTCTCAGGCCGAAAAAGAGCTGTAAAGGAATTAGGACCTTGGCTTAAAAAGGGCGATGACAAAATGAAACGAATAAACAAACAATTGGAGAAGATTCAAAATGGTGAAGGCAAAGCTGGAACTGAATAGAGTTGGTATTGTAACGTTTGTTTTAATTACCGGACATACGGAGGAATTATCCTGTGCCGGATTATCAATCCTTGTAAAGACATATGCCGCTATAGTAGATAATAACAGCAAAGCTAATTTTCATTTCTCAAAAGAAACTGGTGTTTCATACATTCATATACGCAGAACTAAACTATTAAAGACGTTCTTTCTCAGGGGTTGCTCGCTGTTCTTTCTCAGTGGAATAATGGCGTTGAAAACATTTAATCCAAGAGGTATTATGCTGTTTATAGAAGGTAAAGAGTGGCAAGCCCAGGACTAAATATCAATGGTTTAAATAGAACTATTCAAGAATCCATCGAACTTATGAAGAGCTTTAATGCTTCCTATCTCAGAGATATGCACACATTGTTTCAGGCTGAAGAGGTGTTCAGACGAACCAATTGGCAAGCAATGGGCATCAAAGAGATGAAGAATACAATTAGAGCTTCAGTGGGAAACAGAGTAAATCAAACGGGCAAACTCAGGATTCTATGTAAAGACGGAAAAGTCAGAAATTATGACCCTGATAAATGGTCTGAAATGATGGCAAGAACACGTTCAAGAGACTTTCAAGAAATGGGACTTCATAATGAAATGAAAGAAGCCGGACTTGACCTTGTAATGGTTAGCATAGGTGGTTCCGGTGATATGTGCAAAGATTGGGAAGGACAGGTTCTTTCTATTTCAGGTGAAACTCCCGGATATGAGACTATTATGTCTGCCCGCTCAACTCATTTATTTCATCCAAATTGTGTTCATTCAACAAGCCCTTTTATAGTTGCCGGAGGTGATGAACAAGAGATTTACGGCAGAGACGGATTACCAAAACAGGCCATAGAGCAATTCAGGAATAATCCCAATTTACTACCTCGGGCAGTAGGAGCTTTAAACAGGCTCGGAGCGGTAAAGTTTCCAAAGATAATTGATGAATTTACAGAGCTGAGAGACGTTTTAAAGGAAGATGTATACAAAGGAGTATCTTTCAGTGAGAAAGATAAACGCTTAAATGTGTTTCCCAGTTATACAGACGATATGGCACGAATAAAGGCTCTTTCAGATAAATATGATTTACCAGTCAGTTTATGGACAGATGAACAACAAACTGCAATGATGAAGTTTCTTGAAAGAGTAGATTCAGAACTTCCCATGTTAGTACCGGATATAAAAATTGAGGCTTCAAGAATCTTTAAAGGGGGATTTACGGAGGCAAAATATATTGAATTTGAAAAAGTTTATGATAACCTTGTAAAAGACTACAGGAAGTATGGTGTCAAGCATCCAGAGTATTATCTTCAAGGTGGCGATGTAGTTAATTACAAAAATATAGCACAAAGACATTATAACTGGTCAGGACTTCCGGGAATGAATAGCACAGGCTTCACGAAATTCTCCATTGATCCGGTTGATTTTTTCAGGGGAAACCCCTCAGACAAAGTAAAGGAGGTTCTTGAAATCGCTCTTGACCCCAAAGAGAAACTTACCAGAGTTCGATTTTCAAAAGCCCCCACGGATGCCTACCATATAGCAAACTTGAATGATCATATAAAAGAGTTCCTACCTGATATGGATAAAAACTCTTTTCTTTCAAAAATTACTTCTGGGGACAAAGTATTTGCGAAAAAGGCTGTAAAAGAGTGGGATAAACGCACCCGCCAGTTCAGGGTAGCATACTCACGCCTTGAGATAGAAAGCGCCTTTGATACCCTTATTGCCCCGAACCTTCAAATGATGCGTTCAGAAATCGAAGAGGTAGCGAATAGGGTACTACTGACAAAGACAACGCCCTTAAAGACGTTCAATCAGAAGGGAATGGTCAACAGTTGGATGTCAAAGAAAGAAGCCTTTGAATTATGCCCTACAGGTGATGCCGCCGCCCTTGCTAAAGCAGGTGACAGTTTCGATTTGACTCCCAATCAAAAAGCTATATACGGAGATATCGACGGATGGAAAAGCAGTTCAAGAGGATACAGACAGGCCGAAAGGAAACTTTGGGGTGATCCAACTTTTATGGATCATGTAGATGATTTTTATACGGACGGTACAAAAAGACTTAATGCCTTTATTGAGACTTCAGAAAAATATGTCGGTCCGGCTTCAAGAGGTGTAAACAGTGTAAGCAGTTTGAAGACACTTACTCCCGGGCAGGTGTGGGAAGACTGGGCTGTGTCAAGTTACAGCCACGGAATGGTTCCGGCATTTTCAAGTGAGCCACAGTGGATAATCATTGAAAAGAGTACAAAGGCCGCTAATATTCAGTATATTACACCATCTCACAACGGAGAAAGAGAAGTCTTAATGCCAAGACAAAAGCTGAAGTTTATAAAGCAAGAAGTTGTTAGTGGACATACAAATTACTTCTTTGAAGAAATCAATTAAAATAGTATATTATATGAATAAGGGGAAATAATGGTGAAGAAAGAAAAGACTGTTTCTAAAGAGGTTACAGAAGAGCTTGGAAAAGCCTTTGATAAGAGGATGAGGAATGCCCCGAAAGGTTTTCTTCCTCCTGAAAAGCCGAAAAAGGGAGAGACAAAAACAGCGTTTTGGATACGAGTTAATGAGTATATAAAGTGGTTTGAAAACAAAGAGAAGGTGAAGAAAAACCGAAAGAAGGGTACGCCTCCATTGATTCCAAATACAGACGTATACCCAAGTTAATATGAAAGAAAATATAAAACCATTTCCTGATAAGAAATACCAAATTATATACGCTGACCCACCGTGGAGATATAATTTTTCTTCTACTAAAAATAGGAAAATAGAAAATCATTACCAAACTATGACCCTTGAAGGTATTAAAAAATTACAAGTTCCAGCAGATGAGAATTGTATTTTATATTTATGGTCAACTTCTCCAAAACTTTTAGACGCTTTGGAAGTGATGAAATCTTGGGGATTTACATATAAAAGTCAGGCCGTATGGGATAAGGAAATAATTGGGATGGGTTATTGGTGGAGGGGACAACATGAAACTCTTTTGATTGGCACTAAAGGGAAAATATCACCTCCTGAACAAAGCCACAGAATAAGCTCTGTTTATAGAGAAAGGAGAGGAAAACACAGCAAAAAGCCCTCATTTTATAAAGAGTTTATTAGCAAGGCGTTTCCTAATTACAGTAAAATAGAATTATTTGCTCGTCAAAAAACAAACGGTTGGGATGTATGGGGTAACGAAGTATGAAATCAAACAATCAATCAGCCATAATAACATTCGGTGTACCAAGGTCAGGTACAACACTAATAAGTAACATGTTCCAACAGGGTTCAGGCTACTTTTATCAGAAACTTGCCGAGGGGAGTAGGCTTCATCCCATTAAAAGTGAAATAGGACTATTTGATATTCTCGTTTTTTTACGTGAAAATCATGTCCATTTAGTACGGACAATTCGGCATCCCGTTGACGTTGCTTCCAGTTGGGTTATTCTTGACAAAGATATAACTATAGATAAAATAATACATAGTTATAGAAGAGAATCATTGAGTTTTTGGGAGCAGATGCCTAAATTACAGGCTATGGATAAACGTGCTGGATTCTCAGTTTCTATGATCAGTTACGAAGGAATGAGAAAGGTTGAAGACCGAAATAAGATTTTTAGAGCCATAGGTAAAACAGTCCCGAAAAAGAATAAGAAAGTTTGGAATAAGTACATGGAAAAGGTGTGGAATAAGCATCCCGTAAGAGCTGGAAGACTAAGCAATGCCCTTACAGATCAAAGAACAATACCGGATTATTGGATAGAGAGGATTCTTGACGAATTAGGGGACGTTATTTTGAGAGAGAATCTACAGAACGAAAGTCAAATAGTTTGATACTAAATAGGAGAGAAATAATGAATTACAAAGCTGAAAAAGCTGTTGAGTACGCAGTAAAGAAATCCAATCAAACCATGTTAGGCGCACAACAGGTCCCCGAGGACCCGGATGCTGAGTTTTTAATGAACGGAATGGATTCACTCGCTTTGACTACTCTTGTGGGAATGGTAGAATTGGAGCTTGAGGCTGAATTCTGTAAACCAGTATCACTCGCTAATGATAAGGCGTTCGCCAATGGCAAGAATCCTTTCAGGACCTTGAACACGCTGATTGAGTACGCCGAGGAAGTTATAAATGAGGAAGACAAGTAAGCAACGAGACTACAAAAAAGAGTATAAAACCTATCATGGAAAGCCCGATCAAATAAAGAACAGGGCGAAACGGAACAAAGCCCGAAAAGGTTTGGGCTTAAAGGTTGGTGATAAACGAGAAGCCGACCATATAAAGCCCTTGTCAAAGGGTGGCAGTAACGGAAAGAAAAACTTGAGGGCAGTTTCCAGAACAACAAACAGGAAAAAGGGACGAAAATGATAATTTTAATAACGGGAGCGAGTAGTGGAATTGGAGAGGCTCTTTCAGAGTTCTTTTCAGTGAGGAATCACACAATAATTGGTTGTTCTCGGAACATAGAAACGGATATAAAGTTTGATGAAGCATACAAGTGTGATATCACAGACGAATATTCCGTAAAACGTATGTTTATGGGAATCAGAAAAGAGTTTGGACATATTGATGTTCTGATAAATTGTGCCGGAATAGCAAGTATGAATCATATCGCCACAACTCCTATTGATACTTTCAGACGTATAATGGAAACAAACTTTATTGGAACGGTAATAATGACCCGTGAAGCTGTAAAAAACATGTTGGAAAGTGGACGAATAATAAACTTTTCTACAGTTGCTGTGGACTTAAATCTTGAGGGAGAAGCGGCCTATGTTGCGAGTAAAGCCGCTGTTGAAGCCTTTACAAAAGTTGCGGCAAAAGAGTTTGCTCACAGAGATATCACAGTCAATGCTATTTCTCCCGGTCCGGTTATGGGTTCAGGACTTATCAAAAACCTTTCAGCCGACAAAATAGAGAAAATTATCAGTCATCAAGCTATTAAAGATTCTACAGTATATGCAGAAATTGCTGATGTAGTTTCTTTTTTTATGAAAGACAGCAGTTCCGCAATTACGGGACAGATAATAAAATTAGGGGGACCATGAACACACAAATAGAGAGACTTTATAACAACATTAAAGATTACGGTGACTCCATCTACTTATTCGATGGTGATAATCGGTACAGTTACACAGGACTTATTTATGCTGTATCAAAACATGAACGTATCTTAATTGAAAATGGAGTAATCACAGGTGATGTTATTGCTCTTATAGGGGAGTTTAATAACTCTTCGATTTCCTTATTACTTGCTTTGCTCGATATGGGCTGTATTGTTATGCCAGTATCAAGTGATGATACTAAAAGCGCACTAATAGCAACACAGGTTGAAAAAGTAATTAACGCCAGTACTTTAAAAGTTAATGATTTTATAGGGGTACGAAAAGACAAACATGAATTATACAAATCCCTTATTGAAAAAGGCCACGGGGGAATTGTTCTTATGTCTTCCGGTTCTTCAGGAATCCCAAAAGTTGTAGTACATGATGCTGAGGATTTTCTTGGTAAGTACACGTATTCTAAATCCCTGAAAACAGTTGGGTTTCTTCTATTTGATCACATAGGTGGATTGAACACGTTGTTTTATACCCTATTTGGCGGGGGTTCTCTTGTCACTATTCCGAATCATAAAGTATCCACAGTCTTGAAAGCTGTGAATCAGCATAACATTGAACTTCTTCCTACCACCCCCACATTTATTCATATTATGTTATTGAGCGGGGCATGTAAGAATTATGATTTATCATCCTTGAAGTATGTTTCATATGGTACAGAACCAATGCCTCAGCACGTTCTTGACCGCCTATCTGAAGAATTGCCTGAAGCCGAAATCAAGCAAACTTACGGATTATCAGAAACAGGGATTCTTTCGACGAAATCAAAAGAAAGAAATAGTCTACTATTGAAGTTGAAGCCGGATGAGTATAGGATAAAAGATAATATACTATGGCTAAAGACAAAGACAAGCATGGTTGGATATTTGAATGCTGAAAGCCCCATTGATGAAGACGGATTTTTTAACACTCAGGATAGGGTTCATGTCGAAGGGGACTATATACGGATATTAGGGAAAGAGAGCGATTCAATAAACGTAGGAGGAATCAAAGTTGCCCCGATAGAAGTAGAAAGCGTTATTATGTCGCACCCTGATGTAAAAGATTGTGTTGCTTACGGAGAACCAAACTCGTTAATGGGTAGTGTTGTCTGTGCCAAGGTTGTAGGAGAGGTTGATTTGTTATCTATAAGAGATTATTGTAAAGGGAAGTTAAACCGCTATACAATACCGACAAAAATACGTATAGTGGATGTTATAAATCATACAGAAAGATTCAAAAAGGTGAGAAAAGGTTAATGAGAGGAAACGGAATACATTGCGGAAGTACAACAGTTATTAGAAAGCATGTTGATATAGGTGATTATGTAAGCATCGGAGAGTTTTGCGAGCTTGGTGTACCTTCTTCAAAAGAATGTCTTCCACTATGTATAAACAAAGAATCCATTATAAGAAGTCACTCAGTATTGTATGAGGGTTCAGTTCTCGGAGAGAAAGTAAGTACAGGGCATCATGTCCTGATTAGAGAAAATACCACTATAGGGGATGGTTCTCAGATAGGAAGTTCTACCATTATAGAGGGTAATGCAATAATAAGAGATTATGTGCGGATACAGAGCGGTTGCCAGATTTCTCCCAGTACTCAAATAGGGAGTTATACATGGATTTTTCCGGCTGTTCAGTTCACCAATGACCCGATGCCACCTTCAAGTATAGTAAGTGGCATTATAGTCGAAGATATGGTTGTGATTGGAACCAAAGTTTTGATATTGCCGGGAGTGCGGCTTGGAATGGGATGTTTCGTAACCGCAGGAAGCGTGGTTAAAGAAAACGTTGAGCCTTGTATGGTGGTGGGGGGCAACCCTGCTAAACCTTTATTTCCAGTGAGTAAATTATTCAAAGACACTATTTATTTTGTTGATTGGCCTATACGTCACAGAAATGCGTATCCACAGAAAACGTGGGACAGACTCAAAGAACTTACGATAGAAAGAAATCGTATACTTGACAATATGTGACAACACCCTTATGGTGTTAATAGGAGATTATGAATATGTCAGCAGAAAGTATAAGACCTTATGACCTGCTTGACCTTAGATGGTTCGGGGATGACGACCACAAAGACACAGACGAAACTGAAACTGTTGACGACAAGGATGTCATTGAAGACACAGAAGTTGACGAAGTGTTACCAGACCAGATTGAGGTTAATGTAGATGAGATTGAAGACGCAAAAGAATTACGTTTAATTATAAAACAGCTTAACGACGAAAAAAATAACCTTTCCGTATCCAATAAAAAAGTAGCATCAATAGCCCGGGAACGGCTTCATGAAATCATGGAGAAAAAGGCGAAGATGAAAGAGATTCAGGATAAAGACGATAAAGACAAACTGGATCAGCTAAAGGAAAAAGAAGAGTTTAAAAAGGTTCTTGAAGAAGTTGAACCGAAATATGATGTGTTGAAAAAGGATGCCGCAAAAACACTCATTTATTTTTCGGAACGTTTTGAAACACTTAAAGAAACCTTACCAGAAGAATATCATGACCTGATTCCAGCGGGGGATATTCGTGACCAAATAACATGGCTACAAAAGTTTCAGGAGTCTGTTACTTCCAAACTGAACGCTGATGGCTCCGGCGAAGGCTCGGATAAATCTACAGTGCCTGAGAAGAAACCGAATGTTGGAGGAAAGGACAAACCGCCAGATAAGACCGAAACCAGACCTGATGTTCGCAGGATTGAAGATCAAATAGCAAACTGTAAGAATCAGGAAGAGCTTGAAGCCTTGCTTCAGGGCTACCAGCCCGCGAAGTAATACGCCGAAGAAAACCGGCAACGATTACAGGGATGAAAAATCATCCTTGGTATGAAAAAACTATACTACATTATAGGAATTAAACAATGGCTATTACTGACACTGGTTCATTGACTGGTCTTGTTCAAACCGCATATTCGAAAGCGGTTGAGTTTGCCTTTCAGCCTAAGTTGTACTTTTCTCAGTTCGCACAGAGCAAGAAATGGGAAAGTTCTGCCGGGGACCCTATGCCCGGAAACACGGTAACTTTTACCATCTTCAACGCTCTCTCAACAGCAACGGGCGCTCTCAATGAGACTGCTGATCCAACTGCCGGAACTCTCGGCAAAACTCAGAAATCTGTTACCATGTATGAATATGGTAAACTCGTTACTTCGTCCCGAAAACTGCGGACACTTTCTTTCGCCAATATCGACCTCGCAATTGGTCGTGTGGTTGGTGACAATATGGGCCACTCGGTTGACCTTATTGCTCGTGCCGCTTGGGATGCTTCTACCGCATCGACGTATGTAAACTACGCCTCCGGTTCTGCGGCATCATCTGTTCTTTCCACCTCGATTATAACTGCTGATGACGTAAGGCTTGCTCGTAACAGACTTGCCCGTAACAACGTCCCTCAGCCGGATGGTAGATTTTATGTTGCCATCGCTCACCCTGACGTAATCCATGACCTTCGTGCCGAAACTGGAAACGGTTCTTGGCGACAGCCGAAAGAGTACGTTGACCCGGGCGAGATTTACAATGGTGAAATCGGGGAATTTGAAGGCTTCCGATTCGTTGAAACGACCAATGCACAGCTTCAGTCCGATGGTGCATCGGGTACAGTTGACCTGTACACTTCGTATTTCCTCGGATTTCAGGCGTTGGCTTACGCAGAGGGCACCCCGCCAGCAATGGGGATTTCCGGTCCTTTCGACGCTATGCAGAGACTGATGAATGTTTACTGGTACGGCTTGTTTGGTTTTGGCGCTCTTCGTGCCGAAGCTCTGTACAAAGTTTACAGTTCAAGCTCTGTGGGTTCAAACAGCTAACAGACAATAATTGGATAAAGGGGGCAACATTGCCCCCTTTTCATTTCTACAAAATTATGGCATGGTTCAATGACAACGAAAAAAAGCAAAAAAGCAAAACAAAAAGAAGTTGAAGAGAAAGTAATTCAACTCCTAAAAAGACCCCCGGTTGTTTCCGGGGAAATAAGATTACCATTAAAGGAGAAAATAAATGGCAGATCAGCAACCGAATGACACACCAGTAATGAAGGTGAAAGAGACAGACATTCAAAATGTGCCGGAAGAGAGAGTTTCAATCAGTGTAGCGATGGTAGTAAAGAATGAGGAAGAAAGTCTTCAGCTTTGCTTTTTATCTTTTGCTGATATTGTGGATGAGATTATAGTTCTTGTTGATGACACCTCAACAGACAGGACCTTTGAAATTGCACAGCAGTTTTCTTCAAATGTTCAACACTTTCATTGGGAGAATGACTTTTCAAAAGCACGAAATCAGGCTATAGAACTTTGTACAAAAGATTATGTTCTTATTATGGACGGACATGAAATCCTTCATCCAAGTTCAAGAGGTGTTTTAATCGACATTCTCCGGCGTTTAAGTACGGGTGGCGACCTCGTTGGTACTGATATCTTCAGTGCGTATATTTATATGAATCCCGAATCCACCAGTGACGTTTCAAAAATGATTCCTGAAGTATGTTTTCTACAACCCCGCTTGTTTCGAAATATCCCTGAATTACGTTATAGAGGAAGAGTCCATAATTGGCTTGACCCTGAAAAAGCCCCCGGGATAAAACGTCCGGTTTTTGAACTTGTTATTGTTCACCAGAGAGCTTCAGAAAATGCAAAGGCACGAGTTGAACAGCGGAAAATCATGAACGTTGAAATGTTGAAGTTGGACATTGCTGAAGAGCCGGAAAATGCCAGACCTTATTTCTACCTTGCTCAGACCTATATGGAAATCAAGGAATACAAACAGGCTCTTATATGGTACAAAAAGTATCTGAAACTAAGTAAGTGGGACGCTGAGAAGGCGCAAGCCGCTCTTCAAATGGCGGCTATCTACGCCAATGAATACAAAGACATTCCAAAAGCTGTAGGAATCCTGAAACAAGCGATAGCGTGGGATTGGGAAAGAGCTGAATTATACATTATGTTGGGTGACGTAGCGTTTAGTGACGAAAAATGGTATGAGGCTGAACACTGGTACATGATGGCAAAGGACATGAGACACCCGATGAGTGGAATGTTTCTTCACGGTCCCGCATACTCATATCTGCCTTATAGTAAATTGGCGGGTGTTTATTCTCAGGTTCAGGAGTGGTTCGAAGCTATCAAGAACGCTGAAAAATCATTTGAACTTGGATGCCCGAATGAAGAGCTGAAAACAAAATTAACGGCATGGTATGAGATTCTCAAAGTTTCTCGTGATAGGAAAAACGTGATTATGTATGATCACACAATGCGTTATACATTTGTTAAAGAATTGAGACAGAGACTTATGGACACATACAATGTAGCGTGGGGTGTATCGTGGGACGGAAAAGGCGTTTATGATCCTGATTTCAGCCGATGGGCAAACGTTATTTGGATGGAATGGCTCTCTGAAGATGCTGTTAAAATGACGAAATACCCAAAGCCTAAAAATCAGGTTTGGATTTGTCGATTACACGGGTATGAATTGTACCGCCCCGAACGTCTTGATAAGATGGATTTCAGCCAGATTGATTGCCTCGTATTTGTTGCCGAACATATCAGACAGAAGTTCATGAATATCTACGGAGCAGGATTGCCTCCGAATCTCAGAACAGAAGTTATTTATAATGGTATAGAGACTAACAATTTTGCTTTCTCAAAGAGAGAACACAGCACGAAAAAGAACATTGGTGTTATAGGTGTATTTACCAATAAAAAGGGTACTGAACGGCTCGCCATGACAATTAGACATTTCCAGAAACACCACCCTGATTATAAGTTCTTATTGAGATTTGATGTTCCAAACGTTGCGAGTATGGAATGGTTCAGTTTTCAGCATGACATTCTCGATTGTGATAATTGGGAAATCGTTCCCCGGGTAGAGTCTATGGACGCTTGGATGGAAGATTTAAAGTTTGTTCTTTCAACTTCAAATATAGAGTCATTTTCCTACGTGGTCGCTGAGGGTATGGCAAAGGGAATAAAGCCCCTTGTATACAATTGGTTCGGAGCAAAAGACCTGTGGCCTGAAGAGGTTATTTGGAACGACTTTGAAGAACTTGATGCTTTGATTCACGGAAGTTATGATAGTGCTATGTATAGAGCATGGGTTGCAGAAAGATATCACATTGATATTCAGACCGAAAAAACCGTTGCTCTATTCGAAGAGTTAATGATTCAGAAGGGAGAATCACAACCAGAACTTGGGGCGACTCCCGCTGTTTTAGGTGGTACAAGACATGCAGAATAAAATATCAATATCAATACCATGTTATAACGAGAAGCCCGAATTACTTGAGAAATCAATTCTCTCTTGTCTGAATCAAACATATTCAGATATTGAAGTTCTTGTTGTAGATGACGGTTCAACTGATGAGGGAACACTTGAGATAATGCAGAAGTACAAAAAGGACACTGTGCTTCTGCGGAGAGAGAGAACTTCAAATATGCGTTCAGTGAGTGAGGCAAATAACCTCGCGCTTGAGAACGCTACAGGCGATTGGTGGCATCATGATGCCGCCGATTGTTGGCTTGAATCAACGTGGGCTGAAGAGTGTATGGAATTTATAAAGGGACGAGAAGACGAGGTTGGTGGAGTTCACACAGATTTTGTGACTCACCATTATGATGGACATGAGACTCATCATAATGTAAGAAACGTTTATGACCCTAAAACTACAACTTTTGAAAATTATAGACTGAAAGAATCCCTTGGCGGTTGGTTGTTCAGAATGGAAAACGCCAAAAAAGCCGGAACGTGGGACACAAGATTTCCCCGGAAACAGACACGGGAATGGACACTCAGAGTTTTGCAGTTCGCAGACCTTGTTTATTTACCCCGTGAATTGTGGCATTTTATATTTCATGAGCCAGACCAAATGAAACATAATGCTTCTATTAAATACCGGATTCTCGGAGATTTAAAAAACGGTTTTCCGGTGAAGGGAAATGTGGGTTGGGCGCTGAATGATAAACAGGCTACATATGCTATGATGGAAGCATTCAGGGCATTTTTTCAGGACCCCGAATGGAAGGCAGAAAGGACCTCTGGATATACGGCAAAGAAAATTGCTGAAGTCAAAACTGTTACAGATGAAGAGGCTTCAGAATTATGGCATGGGAAACTTTAAACCTAAGTACTATTGACGAATTAAAACGGAATCTACCAGCAATTGGTGAGGCTGAAATAAGTGATGCTAAACTGGTTGAGAACATAGAGCAAGCGGATAGGGTTATTTATGATGATCTCTCAAAAACGGTTGATTGGGACAATATAGAAGCCCTCACGGAAGTTCCAAGGACCCTAAATAGACTCTCTCAGTACCAAACAGTTGTTATAACGCTTATACGAGAATGGCGACATGATTCCGTAGCCATTACCCAAGATGACCTGTCAGGTAGTATCCTGAAATACTTTCAAGACCGCTATGATAATCTTATGGCACAAATTTCAAGTGGGGCTATCCAAATTCTTGACAGTGACAATGAATCACTTGAACTTGATGAAGTAAGGCAATTAGGACCCGGAAGAGTACTATGATTCGGGTTAGCGTTGACCTTAGACAGTGGAAAAAGGTCAGCGAAAAATTAGTAGATATCGTACAATACCCTGAAAAGTACAAAATATTTACACTATTTGTTCAGTTGTTTTTTCGGGCTTGGTGGGCTGAAACTTTCAGAAACGAAGGTGCGAGAAG
>Ga0075125_10000860_pt1 | contig 14104 bp, 8 predicted proteins | sample AntAceMetag02UKN_FD_69810 | JGI IMG/M metagenome (GOLD analysis project Ga0075125, IMG submission 69810) | Saline lake microbial communities from Ace Lake, Antarctica - Antarctic Ace Lake Metagenome 02UKN | ecosystem: Environmental > Aquatic > Non-marine Saline and Alkaline > Saline | place... | reverse complement strand
TAGTCAAATACGCATCTGCCGTAGCTGCAGGACTCCATACATAGCTGTTCCCTTGTGTAGTCTTGCTCGGTGCATTTGTACTAACATAAGTCCATTCACGACCAGCACCATTCTCAAGTCCATCTTCTTTCTCTCCACTTGCGTAGGTCGCATTGGTAAACCCTACTATCGCTACAGGAGAAGTGAGAATACCTAAGAGGTCGCCAACTTCTGAATGGGTGTTAGACTCTGCAAATACGCAACCAGAAGCTCTATTGTCTCCTGCGTCTATTACAAATCCATTTTCGTAATCGTCTGTTTCTATGCGAACATCAACATCCGCACCTGAATCATTGATAGTTACTGCTCCATCAAGACTAGAATCTCCCGTTACAGTTAAATTCCCAGAAGTTAAAACCACATTGCCACTCGTTGTATAATCCCCTGTTTGGTTAATGTCTCCTGTTACGGAATAGTCGCCTGTTTGGGTTATATTGCCAGTTACAGCCAGATCGCCGTTGGTTAAGGTCAAGTCCCCGTCAGTAATAGTTACATCCCCCGTAAGGTTATTCCTATTCTTATCAACCCCATTAACAAATATCCCCCCGTTACCATTGACCGCTACTCCCCCATATGCGAGAGATGTGGTCATGGCGAGGACAATTATAAACATCATTAGTTTCTTCATCTCGCATTCTCCTTTTTTTTGTTTACTGTTTTCCAAATAAATAGATAGTGTAAGTGCCGTCAGTCCGAGCCGTTATGTTTGCTCGGATATACCTCTGAAACAACCCTACAATAGCTATCTCTTTAATGCCAGTTGTTACCGCTTCCGTCGCTACGGCTATCCAAGTGGAATTATCATAACTTGTTTCTACAGCTACCGTCCCGCCAGTCGTCGCATCAGTAGCTATAATATAAATCGTCTTGGTTTCCATTTGACTACAGTTCCATCCATCACTTGCCCCGGTAGTTGCGACCGCACTTAACAGAGTTCTTGAAACTGCACTCGCATAACAAGGTACTGCCAACATAGACAATACCAATAACGCCGTTAAAAATTTCTTCATTGCTTATCCTCCTATTTTTGGTGCTTTTGTTTTTCTTGGTTTTACTTTCCTTTCTACAGCATTTATCCATTTTATTACTTGTTCAGCCGGAACCCCTTTTATCCTACCAGTAACCGTCAACCCATCTTCTATAGAGTTTCTTACGCTTTGCTTCCACTTTAATTTACCTTCATTCGCCCCTGCTTTAAATCTTTCTCCTGATACAGCTTGACCTACTGCTTTTATAGCATTAGCACCTGTATCAACTATCTTTTGTATAGTATCAAATAGGGTAGTGTTTATATCATATCCGGCATAAGTCCCTTTTTCTATTTTACTTATCATGCTGTCAACTCCCGGCCCTAAGAAATAAATATTTCCGAAATTCTTCTGTATAACATCTATTGTCATTCTTTTAAATATATTTCCTTTCTCTTTCCTAGAATATAATTTGTTCCTAGCTTCATCAATAGCAAATAATAGTAGCGGAGAAACAATAGCCAGGGCAACAATTGTCTTTGCTAAAGTAGCTTTATCGGAAGCCGTCTTATCGCTACTATTATATTTTTCATATGCCCTTCTATACATCATCCAGTTCTTATTTCTCTGAGAGGAATATTTAGTTAACGACCTTGTGAGAACTGAGGGGTCTGCTCCTACTGTTGACCTGTCTTTAATATGAAAAGTGGGCTGTGTTCTTCTTATTACAAACCACGATCTATCAGCTACTATCTGCATAAACTCATCTGATCCGACCTTTATATCTGGATATTTGTCAGCAGTTTCTAACTTAACAGCTTCCCATATTCTACCGACAGTCTTAGTATCAAAGTTTTTTATACCACCCATGATCTTATTAGCTATAACTTCTTCGCCTGTAAAAAACTTTTTAACCCTACCAACTTCAGCCAGTTCACCAAGCTCTCTTGTAACATTACCATCGAACCTATCTCTAAGCTGAGGACTCCATGCTCTTATCTCGTTCCGAACTTCATCGGTTATCAACTTAGTCAATGCCTTTGTTAAATATTTACCGTCAATTTCTGTTGTCGCTCCGATATAAGATATTGGCTGTTTTAATATGACAAAAGGATTCAACCCCAAGATAGATATATCTACTTTGTTGATAATATCTGTAGTTATTTTATCTACATTACTCATGGTAAGATTAAGACCTTCTACTTGTTGAAGATACTTTTCTAATGATTCAAGATATTGTTTTTTGCCTATACTGATTACTTTTTTCTGAATATCGTTATCTTTCAACAATGCTTTAGCGCTTCTTAATGGTTCAGCAAGACCAACATATGATCCTACTTGTTTTATGCTTTTATACAGAGCTACAAAAACATCATCAACGATCAAGGCGTTAGAGGCACTTTGTCTTTCTTTAAATATACCTAACCCCTCTAGCGAAACATTCGCCATCTTTCCTGCTTTTATAAGCTCATCTCTAAATCTATCTAAAAAATTAGTCCTAATAGGGAAATACTCTAGTTCGCGCGCAACTTCTAACCCTAATAAATTCATAGAAGTTTCGTTAATAGCATCTTTTTGTAGGGTATTAAAATATTCGCTAACTGTATCAGCTATCTTAATTTCTTCAGGTGTAGCAGAAGATACTATTTTATTGACATCATCTACGGAAAGTTTATTGATTTTATCAGGCGTGTTAGAATAAGAAAACCCACCATTTACCAAATGTTTCATATTAGCTTCGTTACGGCTATGAAGTATGAAAGCCACCCTTTCACCCTTAGTCATGGTTAACTCTCTACCATCGTCAAGTTTGATGGGTATTCGGTCTATATTCTGGGCCTTCTTCTGAAACGATCCACTCCAACGACTGATATCTATGTCTTTTAATTTAGCCTTAAAGAAATCTTCCGCATCATGGTAAAAAGTAAGTTGTTTGTCAACACCTTTATCTATACCTCTATAAATAACATCTTGTAGGACTTCATTGTCTTTTCCATCAAGTATCTGAGTTTTTAGTTCAGCATTATAAGAATCTGCACCAAATACTTTTCCCAAAACATTTTTCTCTATTTGACTCTGGAAAGAATCTAATCCGGAGATACTACCATCTAAAGCTTCATGGTTAACATCAAGATTGCCTAACGCTTGCGTTCTTACTTCCTTAAATTTCCTTATCTTCCCACGAACAATAAGCGTATTCTTTAAGTTACTTAAAGCAATAGCATGACCAATAGTATCAACTATATCTTGTAATGTTTCTACTGGCAGTCCAGATGCCGGAACTTTTTCCAATCTTTTCAATGTATTTGTTATGTTTTTAGGTATTTGATTGTCAGGATTATTCTCCATATACGATGCTAATTTATGTAATTTTTTTAAGGTAGCCTTACTTGGTTTGGTCAAATCTAAATTTCCCAATATCGGTTCAAGTTCTTTCTTAAACTCTGGTCTGATCTTTTTAAGACTATCCGTAGACGTTAGCTTTTTTATATCACTTGTAAGTTTTCTCTTAGTGGCCTTTTCTTCTAACTCCCTGACCTTAGACTCTATTTCTCCAATTACTTTGCCGTATTCTTCTTGTGGCTTTGCTAATTTGTTAATATCGGTAAGCCTTGATATAAATTTAGCTTTATCTATAGCCTCTAATTCAGAATCTTTTAAAAGCCTCTTGATCTCTTTTATGTTAGATGCTATTTGTTTTTTTGTTGATACCTTTGCTTCTCTTGCGCCTTTCTCAAAAGACTTAATCATCCCCTCAAGTGCTTTCTCTTCTTGCTTAACAATACGCTTCAATGCACCCTTCTCGCCTACCTTTTTAGTTACGTCTACTCTTAGGCCTTTAAGATCTCCGCGTAAAGCTACACGTTCAGCATCAATGTTAACCATCCAATTTACAAAATCGCCTTCTGAGAAATCTTCCCCGTACATATTATTAAACTCTTCTACAGCTAAAGCTACGTCCTGACCATGCTGACTCGTTGTTCTGAAGTAAGCCGGGATCTTTACATCGTCAAACTTTGCATCCCTGATCCGGCCTTTAAACTCTTCTGTCGCTACATCCACTTGATCCAGCATCCCCTTTGTAGCATCAATCTTTACTTCCTTATCCTTTATCTCATCTAATCTCCTTCGCGCAGGAGACTTCCCGGATCCTTTGTAGTCTTTAGCTACGTCAACTTTGTTGGATCCGAAATCAAAAGACGTATCCTCCTTACCTTTCTGTGCCTTCTCCCATGTGTCGGTTAGTTGTGCTTTGGTTTTGTCTGTAACACCAGAAGTTATCTCCCAAGTGACAGTATGCCCAGCCATACCTTTGGCTTTTTGCACTAAATCCCCATTATCTTCAAAAAACTTAAACGCTTTTTTTGCGTACTCATTAGCAGATATACTTCCAATATAGGAAATATTGTTATTACGCGCGTATTCTATTAAGTCTTGTATTAGCTTCTTTCCTTGTCCAAGACCAACCTTATTAGCTTGAATTGTACTTATTTCAATCAGTTTACCTTTAAATATCTCGTTAGTTTTATAATCTTGTGCTTCTGGTAGAATATTTCCCGACACTCTCCCATACTCACGCTCAAACATAAAACTATCAAACCATTCTCCTTTTTCTCTCTGTACTTTTACATCGTCATCTAATTTCGACTCCTCTGTCTGAGTAATCTTGCTTTGTGATATTATTCTGCTATGTTCTTCTTTAGATAAATTTAATTTGTTCGACAATTCTTCAAGTTCAATTTTGATATTTATTAAATTTTCCTGTGCATCATCGACGTCCGAAGGCTCTTGTCTTTTTGCTCTCCTTACTCTTTTTTCAGCGTCTTTTAATTTTCGTACTATATTATTTATTCCTTTTATCTGCCCTTTCACAAACTCCTCGGCACTCTTGTACTTCAGGGCTTCTGTTTCAAGTGCGCTGGCTTTTAGTGGCTGTGTGGCTTCTGGCACTTTAGTTTCTTCTTTAGCTGGTATCGTTCTTTTATCTTCTGGTATCTGTTCCTTGGCATCCATAATAAATTCATCAGATAATACTAAATGTGTATCAGTAGGAAGTACATCAATCAAATAATTTATACCAGCCTCTATCGCTTTCTCCGTTCCCTTGCCATCCTTCATGCTCTTAACTATCGTATCAACATATTTTAATTGTATAGTTTCCTCAAACTCGCCTATGTTCAACGGTACTTTATTTGTCATCATAACTATAGCCGGTTGCTTCATCCCCTTAGTAAAGGAGTTCATTAACCCTGCTTTTCTTAGAAATTCTCTTCCGGCTTGTGTCGTTGAAAGCCTTTTAGCAAAATCTGATACGTTCTTGCTACGTTCCCCACTTATTAACTGTATAGATTCTTTTAATGGGAATTGACCTTGAGTGTCTAACCTCTCTTTTATCCTAGATATTAAAGTCAGTCTAGCTTCTTTATATCTACCACTTACAACTTTAGCGTTAATCATTTCAAATACCGCGCCCAAAGAAAAGTTTACAGCAATATCAGTAAGATCGGATTTATCTATATTCCCATCTTTCAGTAACGCTTTCCCGGCTGTCCATGCACCTCTAGCAATACCACCGGATAAAACTCTAGCTGAAGTGTTTTCTATACCATGAACTCCACCAGTAAGAACACCAAACGCTGCTTCCGACAATGGATGCGTTATCATCTCTGTACTTGGTTCTTTCGCTATAACATCAACAATACCACCAAGACCCCATGTTGCCCCTCTCTGTACGGCATTAGCTAAAAACGGTATAAGTTTAGGATAAAGTGTTACCGGAGTAGTTTCAAGGTATCCTGTAACTGCCGGAGCAGCACCACCTGTCATTAACGACAATATAGCAAGTTGTCCTATTTTACCCATCAGACTTTCTACAGGATACAATTTCTTTAAATCTTCCTGAGTCTGTTTATCCGGTGGTATAAACCCACCAAGCAACGCACTTATCTTACTTACTTTCGGTGGTTCGCCAGTAAGCATATTCCAAGAAGTTTTCTCTGTTTCTCGACTAACATTCGCAAACATCACAGCCTCTTCTTCTTCTTCAGTAGGTTTTCTGCCTGTTCTTTCCGGAGTTGATGCTTGTAGGAAATCTTGACTTGTTAAAACATAATTCTTATCAGCCGTCTTTTTCTCATAATAAATTCCTTCTCGTACAGCAAACTCTACATCTCTAATGTCTGTATCTATAGGAAAAGCTACAGTAGTATCTTTATCTTCTACATATACTTTTTGATCCGGTTTAGCCTCTTCAGTAAAAACCTCTGAAGATAATAAATCTACAGGTTGCTTCTCCTGATCCAACAAGTCTATCGGTTTATTTTCAGCTAATAAATCTTTTGCCATACTATTTAATCCCCAATTTTTTCTTTACTTCTTCTATAGAAATATTATGCTGTTCAGCAGTAAAGGCCAAATCTTCTTGTGAATAGGTTTTATCTTTCCCTTTAGATTTCTTGTTAGCTTTCAATTTCGTATCACCTTCATATACAGAATTAAATCCGTTCTTCTGATTACCAACAGAATTAGGAACATCGTCCAATCCAACAGTAGTAGGATTCGTAGCTTTCACTTGTTCTTTAACAAGATTCCTGGCTTCTTCTGTTATCTGTTCCGGTGAAAGCTTTTTCTCCATAACATTTCTAACTAAATCATTTGTTAACGAATACGCCACCTGATCAGGAGTTTGGCTTGTAGGATGCTTAACTGCCCAATCTTTAATATAATCCATAGACGCGCGCATAGATCTTAACATAGGAGAATCTTGGCTCTTAAACGCTATAGCATTTTTATATAACTCTTGTACCGTATTAGCTAAATTCGCACCATCACTCGGCTGTATATCTTTATTTGCTATTGCTCTCGCTATTGATTCATTAAATTTAACCAAATCCAAGTTAGGGTTGGTACTATCTCTTGCCATCTCTAGCCAGACCTCTTTGTTTGTTTCGTATTGAGGGCTATTAGGATCTAATTTCCATGATACTAGATCGTCCACTACATCTGCCTTCATCTGGTCTGCTCCTAACATCCGAATTAAATCTTCTACGCTGGTCTGCTCCAAATTAGTTATTACCTGTCCGGTATTCTGCAAATACTTTTCATTCCTCTGAACATCAACAACAGTCTTATTCCTCTTAACTTGTTTGTCTATAACATCATTCCACTCAGCCCATTTAGCCTTCTGTGCATCTATGTTGCTTCTTGCTTGGTTTGGAGTTATCAGACCGTCTGCTACAGCATCCCTAAAAGCTATTTCCATATTTTGAATCTGTAACTGTTTAACAACCTGTGCTTCTTTGGGCGACATACCTGTAGTTCCCCTATAGGTTTCACCCATTAAATCAACGCCATCAAATAACTTAACCTGCGCATCTCTTATCTGACGCTTTCTAAAAGTTCCTTGTATTGATACCGATGCTGGTAATGCCATAGACTCATAGCTGTTATCGTATTTCTCTTTAGCATACGGCAACGAAACCATGCTACTTGTTTCATCTTTTATAGTTGATATCTCTTGGATATACTTATCAGCGTTCCAGACATCAGGATCATCTATTGCTTGCTGTTCCAAATCACTAAGCCGTCTTCGTGCTTCATTCTGTGCATCCATGATTTCAGACTGAGATTTTAACTGTTCAAACTTATCAGCCCCCGCCTGTACCACTTGAAACAACTGACTTGTAGCTAAATCTTTGCGTGATGCTTGCTGTGGCGATTGTTCTGCTATGCCTGTACTGCCTGTTAGTTTTCTTCCGCCCGGTCCTATTCTTGGTATTTTCATATCGCTATGCCCCTATTTTAGTTTTGCTTTTGCTTGATCCACCATAAAACTTTGTCCCGGTATCCATTAAACTTCCAAGAAAGGTTGATGTCGCTTGTGTGTTTGCCGTATCTTTTGCTATTTGTCCGTATTGTCTAAGCCTATCTGCTTCACTTTCTTTCTGTTTGGCATTAATCTCGCTATTATATTTTCCTATTGCTATTTCAAGTTCTGCGTTAGCAACTGTATCTCTTATCACATCCAGAGGGCTTCCAGTCATCTCTACACCACTTGCGGCATACCCTGCTACCTGTTGCCCTACAAATCCTTTAAGGCTCTTACGTTCCCTAAACTCGTCAAGTTTTGCACTTTCCCTGATGTTTATAGCTTCAGTATCAGACATAGATGCGTTATAATCGTATGCGCCTTTCTGTTTATCTCCTGATTTCCATTGACTAAATGCTGAAAATCCACCTAATCCCAAGCTACTTAACGCTAACATTGTTGCTAACATATATATCCTCCACTATTTTTCAAGGACTTCAGACCTTGTTATCACACTTAATATTGTCAATGGACTTGGCTTGTCTTGTCTAATCATAATCTCTGACTCAGAATCCCACCATGTTTTGTAGAATTTCGTCAGATCTCCTGTGAATAAATCCGTTACGACCTCATCGTTTGTATCCCCAAAATATACAGTTTCAAGATCAGCTTCAGACAATCCTATCTTCATCCCAAGACTACGATATACCATTATCGTATTGAGATATATCCTACGTTTCTTGCTCCGGCCTGTTCCGGTTGCACTTCCATCAAAGAATTTCAAGAGTTCTATAGTGGCATTCTTCCACAGGCCGGTATGTACTACTGCTGCTTTACTCGATAACGTTATGGCCCCGCTTGCTACCGTATAGCTTGCCGTATCTGCAACACCATCCGCCTGTACCCGGACACTTTCGCCTTCAAGATGGCTTAACCCCGATATGGCCGTTGTCATTAACCGAACTTCCCCACCTGAAATATATGTAGTATACGCTGTGCCGTCTATGTCGTTACCGGAAGTGTCTGTAATCTCAAAAGTATCATCCGTCTTATTCGCTACCAAATAATCGTTACCATTAAGTTCCGTCATCCCCACAACACCATTTATCTTCACTTGATCGCCATTACTGAAACCATGTGTTGCTGACGTAACTACTACCGGATCTGCTTTCGTTGCCGCTGTAATCGTTTTCGGATTATCCATAGTTACCGAACAGTCAACCTTTACTGCATCCCAATCCTCGTCAAAATCTTCTACTGTGAAATATTCAATAAACCTTTTTGTTGTTCCATTTATCACACGTTTAACAATTACCCATATCTGATCGTCTGCATCTGTTTTAGGGATTACGCATACTGATTCATATACACCATCGCCAGTAGAGTCTGTTCCGGGTATCAATCTCGACCAACCCATAACCTCCTGTTCAGGATTCCTTGTAAGTACAGACATCTGCCCATCATCACGCACACACCATATTCTATCATTCGGAGATTGCTGATGGTCAAGATCAATTACTCCATCGCCTTCTTTTAGTATATGTTCAGCTAATAGGTTCATATCGTTTGCTATCTTTGAATCAATATCGTAGTTATAACTTAACTCTCGGAGTTTAAATAGCGTTCTCTGGATATAATATATAAATGAACTTATGCGTTTAGGCGGTAAGGAAGCAACACCGTAGTTAGTGTTTCTTGTGATTTGGATGCTAGTAGGTGTTATCTTCCCACCACCATCTCCACTAGCTGAGAACGTTCCACCGCCTGTACCTATTTCTAAACTTGCCTTTCCTGACATAAGCCACTTAATTGCAATTCGTTCTTCAGTTGCTATCTCAAAGGTAGAAGCATCATCGTCACTTGCATCATCTTCATCGAAATTATCATATGCGTAATCAACACTTTTCCATATCTTCTGTGGTTCGTAGGTTGTTCCACCATAAAACAATGCACCATCGTGAAATGCTACTGCACTTGGATACCCACGTTTGCCAGAGAAAGCACCTTCTGCCCAATCTGTACCTGCCGCTGTTGTGCCAAGATTACCTGCTGTTCCATCGGGTTCAGCTTGTACATCGCCTGTTGCACTTGTCGCTGATGCTACTGCTGTTATCTTCACTACTCCACTTTTTATTTTCCACAAAGAATCAACGTGTGTAGCTTCAAAGGTACTTGCTGATGCTGTTATTGTTATACCTGTTCCTGTTGCCGCTGATGGATTTAAGGTTACTGCTGTAATGTTATCATCAAGAAACGGTCCTCTTACAAAGTCCACTTCAGCTATTGCGAAACTTGTTGCATCCGTTCGAGATATCTTTCTCGGTGCGTAATCTTCATGTACCAGATACTTAACATCGTTCTTATGTGCTTGCATAACAGTTAAAAGGTCAGCCTCTAAGTACGGTGTTGAAAGTTCAGTTGATGATGTTTTAGCGTATGGTGTTGTTGGTGCTGTGAAATCTGCTATCCATTCAGCTGTTCCTTTGACTATTCGGAGTTCGTCTATCCAGCCTTTATAATGAATATCCGACCCAGCACGAAGATATCCTACCGTTATGCCATTAGTATTATTAAATATTAATCCAGTACAATCTTGGTTAGCCCCTTGTTTTGTTCCGTCTAAAAAAACCATTAAATTATTTCCGTTTCTAACTATGGCAATATGATACCAAGTATCGACAGACATTGCACTTACGGTAAAAGTCTTAGCTGCTCCCGTTGAAGGATTTACAATAAAGGTTGTAGAATTTGAAAAGTACATCGTAAACCCAGAAGACCCTTCTTTATATCCTATAAACGCTTCTGTTGATATTTCAGATAATCTTACCCAAGCATCAACAGTAAAATCTCCTGTACCAAAAGACCCATCATCATTATCTAGTATAACAATATTATCGTTAGACCCTGCAAGGTATAATGATCCAGTCCCAAACTTCTGCTGTGCTGTATCTATTTCAGCAGCACCAACAACCGTAGCGATTCCACCTATCTCATCAATAATATCTGTCGAAGCATCAGCACCGTTGAAATGCGATAAGAACTTTATATCATCATCCCAGCTTGTTATCGTTACCGTAGTTGCATCGTTGTTGAAAAACCTTGTATATAGATTACCCATTTCCATAACATAATCTTGTGCCGAACCATACTGAAACGGCATCAACCTTGCTTTAGTGCTGTCGCTTTTACACCCTGCAACATATCTCTTACCCGGAACAAGCGTTACACCACCGAGTTGATTGATGATGAAGTTTTCAAGGGTCTTTGCACTATTCGCATATTTAGTAATATCATACCTTCCAAACGCAAGTTTAGATATCTCTCCTGAGGAAAAATTTGACTGACTTGTTGTGACCTTACTCATTTATAACTCCTTGTTAAGCATAGGCTTAGAACTATTATACGGACAATTCTCAAAATCATATTTCGTATCTTTTCTCAATCCACAATGGAATCCTTTCGAAATCTCTACTCCTAACCGTATCGGATATATCGCGCAAAACGTCTTTCCATCCTCAATCCTTACCAGAAATGGACAATCATGGTTGTCTTCGCCTGTTGTACAGCAAGCTCCGCACCTTAAACACAAATCTTTTACTTCTGGCCCTAATACGGGTGCCATACGTTTGAGCCTCCTGGATGTGTTGCGTACCCACTACCGCCAGTACCCCGCGCCCTTTCCCATTGATCCGCCTGTGCATCTAACGGAGTGCCCTGCTGTGAATCTATTGAAATAGCTTTTGGCAATGTTATCTTTGTATACTTATCAAACAACGCTTCAGCCCTGGATACGCTTTCTGTCAAACTAAAACAGGTTTCCGCAGCTATCAAGTTCGCTAACGCATCCCGAAACTGTGAGGAATACGTTGACGGAGTATCATTCTGGAATGTATATACCATTGAAAGTGTTGATACGCTTGCTAATATCCTTTGCTCTTCAAGCTTTATCTGTGCATCTGTGTTATTGAACATATTTACTTTCAAACAGTCAGTCGGCTTGTAAAACACATTCGACATCCCATCTGCTGTCAGGGCAATTGCTTCTGCTACAATCCAATCTACCGATGTTAAATCAGTTGCAAACGTACCTGAAGTATGCACAACTAGGCAAGAATAAGCTACTCCGGAATGGTATACCTTATCGCCTAAAGCGTATGGCGTATCAGTTACCCAACTCGTATTCGTTTCCCAGTCCAATGAAACCAGATCCCCGGAGAAGGTATCGGATGTATGTGCTACCAGACAGACGTAATAAACGCCCCCATAGAGGACTTCATCATCTATAGCATAAGCTGTCGCCGTTACCCATAAGTCTGCACTAGGGGCAGTCATGTCGATTAAAGCTACCCTTTTCTGGGCGAATGACCACATATGTTCTTCTAAGGCAGAATCCCGGCAATCATCGTATACTGCTGTAACGATTTCTTGTTCTTCAACGTCGTCTGATGTCGTTGCCAAACGCCTTGAACCTGTCATTGAAAGTGCTTTATTATAAATCGTGAGCTTGGTTACAGCCATTTTTAATCTCCTTTTCACATAACGCAACAAAATATATAAGCAACAACATCGTCTGTACCATTCTCATAGGAAAAGCAAAAAACATATTTGTTCCTATACAAACCGCCCCGGCTATTAACAAAAAGTTCTTTGTCCGGTACAACCTTCTAACTAAATTTACGCAATACCCTACAAAAATTGATCCACCTATTAACCCTATTTCCCAATACATCTGTAAAAAATCGTTATGCGCTTGCGGGAACGGGTTCGGATCTTGTTTGAATATCGGAAAAAGGTATAAAAAAGAATCAAGTCCTCTTCCGAAAAATATAGATTTCCAATCTATCAAACAATATATATAATTCCTAGCTACCGGAATCTTACATCTACTCGTATCCCAAATCCAAGTCCTGATTATATCAAGCCAGACAGGTATTCTACCGTCCGTACACGCTATCTGTATTGAGGCAAAATCCCATATCACATACCCAATAAGAGCAATTACAATAAATCCTATTATACGAAGCCTATATTTTGCGTGTAAGAGCAGATAATATACACCTATTGCAAGTATCACACCAAGCCCGAAAGAGCTTGATCGTGTCAATATAGCTACTAAAACCACCGGCACAATGAACCTTTTGTCTTTAAATACAAGAAACGGGGCCATGATCGCCAATAATGTACCGAACCTCATGTATTGCAAGACCGAACCTACGAATACCGGATTGCTTCTATTGAAATTCAAGAGCTTATCCACACCGAACATCTGCATTATACCTAGAAATATCTGAAACATAAACGCCATCACAATAAACTCTATGACAATATCATCATCGCTTTTAAGGAAAAGCAAAAAACAATATGCTGAAATTACAACCAGTATGAAAGCGTTAAATGAAGCGTACGGAATCATGCTTATAAAACATCCAAAAAACATATATGGTATCAATATTTTGAAAGAACAAGGTATCTCTTTAAACAGTAACATCATGCCCAGAAACGATACAACAAAGAATCCGTATAACCATAAATTGCTGTTGATTATTACCGGTATCGAAAAAGGCAGTGGTGGAGCTATTGATAATAACCCCACCACGCAACCCATCAAATATGACAGTACCTTTTTATTCTTCATTGTTAGCTTGTATAATCGTTTACATTATACGTTACAGTTGCCCCTTCAACAGACATTGGAACCCAACCCACCGCATCGCTAAAATACACGAGCGTGATCATTTCTCCAACCGCATCCAAAGTAACATTTGTTATAATCGTAGATGTTCTCGGCGTGACTATCCACGAACCACTCCCGACAGTGATAGCTACAAGTATAACAACTTTGTTCGGAGTACCATCTTCGAGAATTGTTCCTACACCAGTTTCATCAATACCGCCACCATCACCAATACATTTCCGTACAACAGTATACGACTGGTTCATAGGGTCAATAGCCGTAGACGAGGAAGATACCGTGCTCGCTCCACCTTCTCTACCTATAGCTAATAATGTGGATTGGAAGGTAATATCGCCTGTAACAACCGGGGTATTATCCAGAGTTACCGTTACCGTAGACCCATCACTAGAAGCATCGAGGTTTGTACTGAAATCAATATCTGTTGCCGTACCGATGGTACTATCATTATTTCTCACACCTACCGAACCGAAAGCTAGGGGAGAAACTAACAGCATAAATACTGCTATTAACGCTATGTACCTTTTCATCCTATCCTCCCTTTTAATCGGTGGTGTAAAGAATTTGGCAAGAAATGACGCCTGCCGTCATTGCCGC
>Ga0075125_10000859_pt1 | contig 14117 bp, 16 predicted proteins | sample AntAceMetag02UKN_FD_69810 | JGI IMG/M metagenome (GOLD analysis project Ga0075125, IMG submission 69810) | Saline lake microbial communities from Ace Lake, Antarctica - Antarctic Ace Lake Metagenome 02UKN | ecosystem: Environmental > Aquatic > Non-marine Saline and Alkaline > Saline | place... | reverse complement strand
TTTTAAATTTTCTAAATTGCCACAATAAGTTAGTGAGTCAAGATTGACTATTTCATCTTCTGGATAATTTTTTAAAATATAGTGGATAAAATTGGAACCAATAAATCCCGCTCCACCAGTAACTAATAATTTCATATAATTATTATTAAAACCTTTTTATTTAAAAATCCAAAACTTTTGAACAACAAAACGAAAAAATAAAACAATAATTGCTGCTATCACTTTAGCCAAAATATCATAAATTGAAAAATTTTCTACAAGAGCAAAAAACAAATACTGGTAAAAAATCATTCCTCCTATTCCTCCGATAATCCAAAATTTTAAATATTGAGAGACAACCTTTTTTTCTTTATTTTTAAAAACCCAATTTTTATTAAAATAAAAGCTGACTATTGCTCCTAAAGACATGGAAACAAAATTGGCCCACAAATAATGTAAAAACCAAAAAGAAAATGTTCTGGTTAAAAATATATAAATAGCAAAATCTAAAATTGTAATCAATCCTCCAGCAATTACAAACTTAGTCAATTGCCTTAAATAAATACGTTTACCAATAAAAGGTATTTTAAACAAAATCCTGTCTATCCAGGAAAAGAATCTTTTTATATTTAAAAAATTTCTTTTAATCATTTAAGATAAATACTTTTATTTCTATTGTGTTCTTCCACTGTTTGACTAAAAATCATTTTTCCCTGGTCTGTTGATAAAAAGCAGCAATAATCATTTTCCAAGGGACTAAGGGCCGCTTGTATCGAAGAAAGGCTTGGATTGTTAATTGGGCCCGGGGGCAAACCCGCATTAAGATAAGTATTATAAGGAGAAGGAATCCTAGTATCGTCAAAACTTAACCTTTCTTTTGAATCTCCAAGAATATAGTTGATAGTGGCGCAAGATTCTAAAGCCCAACCAACTTTTAATCTTTTCCAAAAAATATCAGCAATTAAACGCCGATCTTGATCCAAGGCTGCTTCTTTTTCAATTAAAGAAGCTAAAGTAACTACTTCAAAAATACTTTTTCCCATCTTTTCTGCTTTTTGTTTTAATTCCTTTCCCGTCTTTTCACTAAAATTCTTTAACATCTTTTCAATAATTGCCTCAGCCGTGGTTTCACTATAAAGCCGATAAGTATCAGGGAAAAGAAAGCCTTGTAACATCGCTCCTTTGAAAGACTTCTCTACTGCCTCTGATAAAAAATCGTATTTATCTAAAATTTCTTGATCTTGGCTAATTACACTTAAAGCATTTAAAAAATCTTGTTCTGGAATTATATCCTGTTGGTTTAAAAACTCTTCTACTTCTTTATTTGTCCATCCTTCAATAAAAGTCACTTCTTTTTCTTGGGCCATTGGTGAACTAATTAAAGATTTTATTAAATCCTTTAATTTCATTCCTGTTTCTACTTTATATTCGCCTGGCCAAAACTTATTTCTAACCCTACTTAAAAAAGCATAGAGTTCAAAAGTTTTAATGTTGTTTACCAGTCCCTGGTCTTTTAATTTTTGACCAATCTCTTTTAATCCCTCTCCTTCTTCTATTAAAATAGTTACCTCTTCTATATTTTGTTTGTCAGCAACCGAAACGTTTGAAGAAGAATTTTGAAATGAAAAATATAAAACAATAACAATGATTGCAAAAATTAAATAGCCCCAAATTATTCCTTTTTTGGACATGTTTTTTTATATAATTCTTTAACCTGTTTTTTTCTTTCTTCAAAATCTGGAATCTCTCGCTTTAAACGAGCCTTTTCTAAACGAATATATTTTCTCAATCCTTTAGGTAAACGTTTTTTAAACATTTGATAATTAAATTATATTTTTTTAATCTATTTCTTTTAAATCATAACAAAAATTAAAAACAAAAACAAGAGAATAAAATTTGTCCTTTTGGTCATAACAAGTTATACTATCCTTATGAAATCTAAAACTAATCCAATCTATGATTTAATCATTATCGGAACCGGTCCAGCTGGCTTGGCTGCTTCTATTTATGCTTCTCGTTATGGTTTAAAACACCTGCTTATTGGCATTTTAAAAGGAGGAACGGCAACCGAAGCTTTTAGAATTGAAAACTATCCTGGTTTTATATCAATTCCGGGGAATGAATTAATGCAAAAATTTATTGAACACGTTAAACAATATGATCCTAAAATAATTTCGGCTGAATTAAAGAGCATTGAAAAACAAAAAAACTACTTTAAAGTAAAGGACGAATTAGATAAAACTTTTAAAGGAAAAACTGTTATCTTGGCCCTGGGAGTTCACCATCGCACTCTTTCGATTGTTGGAGAAAAGAAATTTCTTGGAAAAGGAGTTAGTTATTGTCACACCTGTGACGGACCTCTTTTTAAAGATAAAATCGTTGGCGTTGTCGGGGGTGGAGACGGAGCTTTAACCGCCGCTCTTTTTCTTTCTAAACATGCTAAAAAAGTATACTTAATTCATCGAAGGAAAGAATTTCGAGGACAAGTTGCCTGGCAAAATAGTGTTGAACAAGAAAAAAAGATTATTAAAATATTACAAAGACAAGTAAAAGAAATAAGGGGAGATAATTTTGTAAAAGAAATAATTTTAGACCTTCCTTATCAAACAAAAAAAAGTCTTAAACTTGACGGACTTTTTATTGAAATAGGCTCTTTGCCTTCAGGAGGAAAAATAATTTTTAAATCTCCATTAAATTTAAAAAGGGACAAACTAAACTATATTATTACTGACCGTTTAATGCAAACAAATATCCCAGGAATATTTGCCGCTGGCGACATTACCAGTCCTCCTGAAAAATTAAGACAAATTTTAACTGCCTCATCTGAAGGATCTATTGCCGCTGATAGTGTTCAACGTTTTTTAATAAAACGATGATTATCTAATATAATTATTTGCCAGATTAAAATAATTATTCCAATCAAAATCATTAAATCAGCCATATTAAAAACAGTGAAAAGAGGTAAATCAAAATAATCTATGACAAACCCATTTTGCCAACGGTCCAAAAGATTACTAAAGGCTCCTGTCAAAACCAAAGTTAAACACGAAATACCAATCAAGTCTTTTTGTTGATAGCTCTTAATCAATTTTAAGATTATCCAAAAAAGAATAACAGTTAATAATACATAAAAAAATATCCCCTTTAATGGAATACCCAAAGCAATGTTTGGGTTAGTTGAAAGGGAAAAATTAAAAAAATAAATTTTTTTTGTTGCTCCGTTAAGAGCAATTTTTTTTAAAAATCTGTCTAAAATAAAAAGAAACAACACAAAAAAGTTAATCCAAATTAATTGTTTCTTCATTTTATTTTTCAATTTTTACTTGTTTTACAAGACAAACAATACCGTGCAGTTGGTAAAATCTTTAATCTTTTATTTCCAATCTTTTTTCCACAGATTTCACATATGCCATACTTATCACGACTAATTTTTTGTAAGGCTATCTCAACTTCATCTAATGATTTTTTTAGACTTTCTCCCATAGAAAGTGTATCAACAAACGCGGCCACTTCGTCAGCGTTTTCATCTTCAGCCCGACCATACTCCGGAAATTTAGGTTTATACATGTTCCCGTTTCGACCACTCTTGTTGGCTACTTGTTCAAGCTCTTTCTTTATTTCTTGTTTACGATTTTGTAATTCTTCTTTTATAGAAGATACATTAATTGACATAAATATTTATTTTTAATTTTTAATAGAAAAAAGGGTTTTGCCCTTATTCTCTTTTTAATGCTCTTAAGTATATAATTAAAAATTTGCCTCGCAAGGGGATTTATCCACAGGTTCATCAATTTATGGACTTAATGTCAATCTTCCCTTTATTTCTTGTTCTTTTTGAATAATTAATAAGTCTTTAAAGGGTAATTTTTTGGACTGAAAAAAGATACCTTTTTCAATTTCCTGAATCTGAAATCCGGAAAAAAACTTATTAGAATCATTAATCGCTTCTTTAAATAAAGAAATTTTATTACTGATAAAATTCTGACCTTTGTCTTGCCAGACAATTAAACCTGTTTGTTCTTGATTCTCAAAAAAATCCATTGGCCAATAATAGGCTAAAGTTTGATTAAATTCTTTTGTTTTAAAATTAAATTTATTTAAATCAACAACCAATTCTGTAAATCTTGTTTGATCAGGCAATGTTACCTGCTTTTTTATTGGATTTTGAACGGCCAGGGCCTGTTTAATTTTTTGCAATAAAAAATCAGTTGAATTTATTTGGGGCAAAACAAAAATAAAACCTTGTTCAGAATTATTATCTAAAATAAAGTTATTAAAAGAAAATAAACTTTCTTCATAATCTTGACTTGGCAAGTCTATTGAAAAAAATAAATTTTCAGATCCTAAAACAGAATAAAAGCTAATTTTTGCAAAGCTCTTTTCTTCTTTTATTTCTTCTTGTAGTTCTCCAAAATTAACATAACCACTGGCCCAAACCAAAGGCCTTACTTTTGAAAATAAAGAATCTTTTTGTTTAAAAAGATTTTGAGACAAAAAGAAATCTGATGATTGAAAATCACTTGAAAAGGGTTGAGAAGAAACCAACCAAACGCGATTAGTTAATTTTTGAACATGAAAATCTTTTAATGATTTAATTAACAAAGATGGGTTAACCCATCTTTTTAATTTTAATAAAATCTTTACTTCCATTGTTGATAAAGGCCCTTTGCTTTTTTTATAAATTGTTTTCCCAGAAAACAAAATCAAGGCAACTTCATCTATTGGTTTTATATTTTCTGTTTTAAATACATTTTTAATTAAAACCAATCTTGAATCATTCTCTAGAAAACTACCTAAAACTTGTTGTGTCTTTAAATCGTTAAGCCATTTGTTTCCCAAATAACCAGTTCGTCGAGCTTGATTTAAATCTAAATGCAAATAAAGAAAACTATTTTCAGGAACATATTCAATTAAATTGTCTGGTTGATAAAAAAAGTAGATTGATAAAATAAAAATAATTAAAATAATTCCTAAAATCAATATTGTGTTGCGCGATATAAACCTCATAAAAGCATGATAAAATAAAGGAAAAGGCTTGTCAATCTTTCTAAAACCTATATAATGGGATACATGCAAGATACAATAAACAAAAAAGACTATAGTCAGTTAATAAAATCCCTACCCAAACTTGATGACCTTATTGAGGGAACGGTTATTGAGATTGGTCGTAATGAAATTTATTTAGACATTAACGGCTTAACCACTGGGGTTGTTAGGGGGCCTGAACTTTTTGACGAATCAGGAGAATTTTCCAATCTAAAGAAAAAAGATAAAATCTCTGCTACGGTTATTGAATTAGAAAATGAAAAAGGATTAGTTGAATTATCCTTTCGTCATGCTAGTCACAAAAAGGCTTGGAACAGGCTTGAAGATATCGCTAAAAGCGATAATTCTTTATCAGTTAAAATTATTGAAGCAAACAAAGGGGGATTAATTGTCCTAAATGGTAAAATCCAAGGATTTTTACCTGTTTCACAATTAAAACCCGAAAATTATCCTCGTGTCGAAGATGGTGATAAGAATAAGATTTTAGAAAAATTAAAAAAATTCATTGACAAGGAAATACCAGTTAAAATTATTACCATTGATGAAAAAAATGGAAAATTAATTGTTTCTGAAAAAGCAGTCGGGCCAAATAAGAAAAGCCTTATCCATAAAAATTACAAGATTGGCGATGTTGTTAAAGGAAAAATTAGTGGTTTAGTTGATTTTGGTATTTTTGTGACTTTTGGTAAAAACCACGAGGGCTTAGTTCATATTTCTGAAATAGCCTGGCAAAGAATTGATCATCCTCAAGACATTGTTAAGGTTGGAGAGAATGTAAAAGCAGAAATTATTGGTATTACTGATGACGGTAAAATTTCTCTTTCAATTAGGAGACTATTAAAAGACCCTTGGAGTACTGTCAATAAAAAATATAAAATTAACCAAAAGGTTAAAGGAGAAGTTTTAAAGATTAACCCTTTTGGTCTTTTCGTTAAGTTGGACAAAAATATCCATGGATTAGCTCATATATCAGAATTATCAAAATCCCCTATTAAAGATATTTCTAAGATTGCCAAAGAAGGTGATATTTTAGAATTTAAAATTGTCTCAATTGAACCAGAAGATCATCGTCTTGGATTATCCTTAGCCGAAACTAAAAAATAAGAACCCGCTTTGCTTTATATGAAATTAAAAAAACGTCTTAATTATATAAAAAGAATGAAGTCTTTAATTAAAAATTTTCTCATTTTCTTAATCATTTTTTTAATTATCTCTGGAATCTTTAGTCTCTTGGGAGATCAAAACAAAAAAATCCAAGAAATAAATTTAAGTGAACTAGTTCAAGAAATTCAAAACGAATCAGTCCAAAAAATTACCATTGAAGAAAATCGCTTAAACATTCTCTTACTTGACCAAACGCAACAAAGTGCTTTGAAGGAAGAAAGCGTATCTCTTGTTGAATTATTAAATAATTATGGTGTTTCTCCTGAAAAACTGTCTATGCTGTCTTTAGAGGTCAAAAGCATGAGGGGAAGAAACACCTTTTTTAATATCATTTTTCCTCTTCTTATTCCTTTGCTTCTATTTGTTGGTTTAATTTATTTCTTTTCTAAACAGGTTAAAGGGGCGGGGATGAAGGCCTTTAAGTTCGGTGAAAGTAAAGCAAGAAAGGTTAATCCTCAAGACAAAAAAATAAAAACCACTTTTAAAGACGTAGCTGGAATTCAAGAGGCGAAAGAAGAATTAAAAGAAATTGTTGATTTTTTAAAAAATCCTAAAAAATATATTCTTCTTGGAGCAAAAATTCCCAAAGGCGTTTTATTAGTTGGGCCTCCTGGATGCGGAAAAACTCTTTTAGCCCGAGCCGTAGCCGGAGAAGCAAATACTCCTTTTTTTCATATTTCTGGCTCAGAATTTATTGAACTTTTTGTTGGAGTTGGAGCTTCACGTGTCCGAGACCTTTTCACTAAAGCAAAAAAGAATCTTCCAGCTATCCTTTTTATTGATGAATTAGATGCGGTTGGTCGTCAAAGAGGAGCGGGAATAGGAGGCTCTCATGATGAAAGAGAACAAACCTTAAATCAAATTTTAGTTGAGCTTGATGGTTTTGAACCAAATATTGGTTTAATTGTCTTGGCAGCTACCAATCGTCCAGACATTCTAGACCCTGCTCTTTTAAGACCGGGCCGTTTTGATAGAAAAGTAATCCTTAATTTACCAGACATTAAGGGTCGAGAAGCAATTTTAAAAATTCATGCAAGAAAAAAACCTTTTGACTCAAAAGTTGACCTTAAAAAAATTGCCGAAAGAACTCCTGGGTTTACTGGAGCTGATTTAGAAAGTCTTTTAAATGAAGCTTCTATTTTAGCGGCTAAGACAAATAAGAAAAAAATCGGCTTAAAGGAAATATTCGAAAGCGTTGAAAGGGTTCTTTTGGGGCCTGAGAGAAAAAGCCATATTTTTTCAAAAAAAGAAAAAGAAATTGTTGCCTTTCATGAAGCAGGTCACGCTATTGTTAGTCATATTTTGCCCGGATGTGATCCTGTTCAAAAAATTTCTATTATCTCCAGAGGACAAGCCGCTGGCTATACTTTAAGCATTCCCGAACAAGAAAAATTTCTTAAAACAAAATCTGAATTTTTAGACAATCTTTCTGCTTTATTGGGAGGATATATAGCTGAAGAAGAAACCTTTGGACAAGTAACAACCGGAGCGGCCAATGATCTTCATAAAGCAACTCAACTGGCTCGTAAGCTAGTCACTGAATACGGCATGAGTAAAGCTCTAGGACCAAGAACTTTTGGTGAAAAAGAAGAAATGATTTTCCTTGGTCGCGAACTTTCCGAAAGACGAAATTATTCTGAAAAATTTGCTCAAATTATTGATAAAGAAATTTCTGGTTTTATTAAACTCTGCTATAATAAGACTCAAAATGTTCTTCAAAAAAATAAGGCAAAATTAAAAGAAGTGGCTCAAGTTTTATTAAAAAAAGAAACCTTAGAAAAAGAAGGTTTTATTAAAATAATGGCTAAGGAAAAATAAACCGTTAATATGAAGTCTAATTTAAAAACCTTATTTAAAAATTCTTGGAATTTTGTTTGGCATCATCCGTTTCTTTGGCTTTTTGGTTTCTTTGCTGCTTTTTTTGCTAATAATGAAATCCATTTAATTGTTGCTAATTTTCAACGAATAAACAAATGGATAAATCAATTAATTATCTTTGAATCTTTTCAAATACGCTTTCAAGATATTTTAAAAACCTTTAATCCTTTACAGTTTTTTAATATAAAAACTAATTATCACTTAATTTTAGCTCTTGTTTTGTCTCTTTTGTTTTTTTATATATCTTTTCGTTCACAGATTTCTATCATCTTGTCAGTAAAAAATCGTCATTTTAAAGAAAATTTGTCTTTTAAAAAAATATGGAAAAAAAGTAAAAAATTCCTTTGGCCCGTTGTTGGAATCTATTTAATTATTTTTCTGCTTATTTGTGGCTTTTTCCTATTGTTAAGTCTTTCTTTCTCTTATCAGGTTTCTATTCCTTTTGTCTTTTATCTTCTTTTATTTATAATTTTAGGATTCTTTATTTCCTTTATTTCTAGATTTGCTATTTGTTTTATAATATTAGAAAAAAAGAAATTCTTTGATTCAATTAAAAAAGGAACCATGTTCTTTTTTAAGAATTGGTTGACTACAATTAAAATTTCTGTTTATTTTTGTTTAATTACTTTTTTAATTGGTATAGGTGCTTTTTTAATTTCCATTGGAACCGCCTTTCCTTTTATTCTCCTTGTTAATCTGTTTTTACGTTTAAATTTTATTCTTGGATTTTGGTTAATTTCTATTTTCTATGCTATTCTCATCCTTGTTTCCTTTTTGTTTCTAAATTCTGTCTTCTCCGCTTGGCAATTTTCTACCTGGACTTCATTTTTTATTAAATATCATCATTCTCATCATTCTCTTGGAAAAGAAGGGGAAAAAATGTGAATAAAAAACCTTTTTTAATCTTTATTTAATTTTTAAACAAAGATAATTCAACTTATTAACAATTGTTCAACATTTTGTTCTACCTTTTTCCAAACAATAAATATGCTTAAACGTCTTTCCTAAGACTCTTTACTAAATTTTCCCCTTTTATCCCCACCCTTATTACTATATACTATATATAAATATATATATATAATAATAATATAAAGAATATATTTTTTAAAATATTATTCTTTAATGAACTAATAATAAATATTTATCTTTTAAAATCTTATAAAATCTTAAAATTTAAAAATTTAATTTTAATATATGAAATTTTCATGTCTTCAAGAAAATCTTTCTCAAGGATTAAATATTTGCGCCCATTTAGCTGGAACAAGTAAAACAAGTTTACCTATTTTGAATAATATTTTATTAACGGCTCAAAAGGGCTTTCTTAGGATTAGTTCTACTAATTTAGAAATAGCCATTGAAACAAAAATTAGAGCGAAAATAGAAAAAGAAGGAAAGATTACTGTTCCGGCTCAGTTATTCAATAATTATATAGACCTTTTATCAAACGAAGCTCTAAATTTTGAAACAAATAAAGATGAAATATCAATTAAAAGTAAAAAACAGAGTGCAAAAATTAAAGGAATTTCATCTGAAGAATTTCCCATTATCCCTTTAGTCGAAACAAAAGAAAAAATATTAATAGAAGGAGCAACCTTAAAAGATGCTTTAGAAAAAATTATTTTTTCCATTTCTTCTTCCGAAGTAAGAGCCGAACTAAGCGGAGCTTTTTTTTCTTTTAACAAGCCAGAAGTAAACAAATTAACAATCGTTGGAACAGATAGCTATCGGTTAACTGAGAAAGAAATTTCTGTTAAAAATGCGCCTTTCAAGACCATTAAAAGCCTTATTGTTCCAGTAAAAACACTTCAAGAGGTGTTGAGGGTAATCAAAGATAAGGGGGACATAGAGATTTGCTTGTCAGAAAATCAAATATTATTTATTTACAAAGAAACAGAAATTATTTCAAGGGTGATTAATGGAGAATATCCAGACTATAAACAGACCATTCCCCAAGCAATAAAAACAAGAGTCATAATTAAAAAAGAAGAATTTTTAAGAACCGTTAAGGCGGCTAGTTTTTTTACAAAATTAGGAATAAATGATATAAATTTAAAATTTTTAGCCAAAGAAAATCAAGTAATAGTTTCTTCTCTTAATAGTCAGGTCGGAGAAAATAAAGCAATATTATCCGCTGAAGTTATTGGAGAAAACAATGAAATAGTTTTTAATTATCGTTATTTAATAGACGGTTTAGCTAATTTATCCGGAGACGAAGTTAGCTTAGAGATAGTTAACGACGATACCCCCGGATTAATAAGGTCGACAACAGATAAACATTATTTATATTTAATTATGCCAATAAAAAACAATTAATTTCCTATTAAAAAATAGGACTAATGAGATTTTATGAACAAAAAAGAATTAATCGAAGCTTTAACAAAAAAAGGTAAAAGTTGTTCAAAAGCAGAAACTGGAAGATGCTTAGATGATTTTGTTGAAATTGTTAAAACAACATTAAAAGGAGGAGAAAAAGTAGTTATTGCTGGCTTTGGTACCTTTTCAGTTAAAAAAAGAGCTGCTCGAACAGGGGTTAATCCTCAAACAGGAGCAAAAATTCAAATTCCGGCCATGAAAGTTCCGAAATTTAAAGCAGGACAAGACTTTAAAAGGATTGTTAAATAGTTTTTATACTTTCATTAAAAAAAGATCTTTTAAAAGGTCTTTTTTTAATATAAAAAAGCCTCAAAGGGCTAGATTAAAATGATGTAACGTTTTTAGTCTTAAAACGTCTTAATTAGTAGTACTAGACTAGTATTTATAAAACTAAAAATATTTTGTGCCAGGGTATGTCCAATTAAGGCCCCTGGCTTTTTGTTGTTTAAATTGAGAGACTGAGCATCTCAATTTGTCTAATGAGACAATATGATAAAATAAAAGGTACCTGACACCTTTATTTCCCCTATTTTTTTAACCCTATAAACAAAACCCGCTAAAACATAGTAGCAAAGCGGGTAAGGAAAGATGGGCGCTGTCCCCTATTAGTTTATTAGTTATTATATGATGATTAAAAATAATTTTACTTTTAGCTCGTGAGCCGCATGTCCAGTGTTAGGCGTAGTGGATTTTAATTTACAACATTTTTATTAACTTCTCTTGATTTTCTTCATATTCTCCAACTTTACCATAAATTTTTATAACTTTACCATTTAGGACAGGGATTGCTAATCTAAATGGTCCGACCCATTCTTTCGAGTCAATATGAAAATTTTCTGGTGGATTAACCATCCAAGCTTTATTATTAAGGAAAAGTTTAACTGCTAGATCAGGATTTTTTCGGACTTTATTCCAAAAACGCGGGTTTCCTCGGGAGTAAATTATTAAAAGATACCACACCAGACCTACAAAGAATAATATTACAAAGAAAATTTTCATAATGTTTTATGTTAGTTGTAAATTAAAATCCATTTCATATAACGTTTCGGCATATCTGGGGTTGCGAAGTGAGTGGAGGTGGTAAAATTGTGCGGAGCACTACCACCGAAACGAACGAGCAATTTGGGTGAACGAGTGTTAAGAATAAAATCATTTTCCGAACTTCTTTATTGTGCTTTCTATCTCTTTGGCTGCCTTGCTAATATCACGAACCGATTTATTAACGGAACCATCTTTGTCGGTTAATTTAATATCCTTTTTGCACCCTACACATTTAATAGTTTCTTGATTTTGTGCCTGCTTTAAAGTAATAGTGTTTTTAGCACTACAATCTGGGCAGTCAAAGTCTATTTTTTGCTGAGAAATGTCAAACATATTTTTATTGTTAGGAAAATAATTTTATTTAGCGAGTGAACCAGATATGCCGTGTTGTACGATGTTCTCTTTTGTGAAAAAAAATCTAATACAATTTTGGCACTTTTTATTCCATTGGCCAACCTTCTTCAAAGGCTTCAGCAACTATTTTGTTTTCTATGTCTTCTGTAATACCATATTTATTTCTCACTCCTGCCTTGTATTTATCCATTGACTCTCGATTTTTGTCGATATTTTTCATGATATTTTCTTGTTTATAATTTGGGTCAGAAACATCAACCGGATATATTTTGTCGGCTTCTATTCTAGCCTTATCTTCGGCTGCAACAATTTCTTTAAAAATTCCGCGTCTTTCTTCTTCACTGAATCCAAATTTGTCTTCTGACTCTCCTCGCTTTTGTAAATATTCCTCAAGATTTTCTTTGATTTGGATTGTAATTTTATAATTATTTCTGTTATTACTTCGTGCAATTTCTGGTGTGATATTTCCAAGTTTACCGCTTGGTGCCCAAGTAGCCTTTGCTACATCATACATACCGTTTGCAAGTTCTTTATCGCTATATAGAAATAAACTGATTTCATCAATATCACTATCTTTTGAAGTTATATCAGAAATAATTTTTTCAATAGTTGGTTTCACCTGATTTTCTTTTATTTCTGGCGAGACAACAATTCTATAAGCCATTTTTTTGTCGGTTGGCAGATTATTAATTTCTTGTGTTGTGTAGGATGAAAGAGCTCTGTCGCCTAGTGCTTTATGGCTTTGATCTTCGGTTTCAATAATTTCATAATTGACAGGTGAAATTTGGACTACTTCTTTCTTATCATCTGCTTTTTGTTCTTGTTTCTGATTGCTAACATTATTTTGTGTGTCTTTGGTTGGGGTAGATTCTGTTGTTATGCCGAACAAAACAAAGAAAATCAGTGTTGCCACTCCAAAAATTATAGCGGAATTTTTACGCGTCGCTTTTTCCTTCAAAAATCGAGAAAGTGATGATGGTTTTATTAGCCCGACAATTAAACCGACTAATGATATTAAGAATAGAATGAGAAATAAATTGTCCATAGTTTTTGAGTTAATTATTAAAATAGTTATAAAAAAGTGCCAAAATTATCCTTTGTTTTTTATTTTTTCACAAAAGAGAATTTTGTACAACTGGTTATTATGCGAAGTGTTTGGGAGGTGACACTATCCAAGTATTCATGTTCTGATGCTCCATGTTCTAATGCTCTAATGAATATAATGCCGGGGGCGGGACTTGAACCTCCGCCTTCGCATAAAGTCGCCGACGCTCCAGAGCTATGGCGACGGAGCGCTACGGCGGACAGGCAGTGCCAAGAATATTATTTCTCGCCCTTCCGAAGTTTTAACGAAGGAGGGTACCCCCAGTAGGAATCGAACCTACGTCAATTGTATTAATTGGTGGGTCGCCTGGGGCTCGAACCCAGAGTCTTGACTTTAAGAGAGTCCTGCTTTTCCAATTAAGCTAGCGACCCAAATAGAACTACAGTTGTTCAATCCATGATAGGATTATATGTCTTAGATTTTCGTCGTTAATACGGACCTTGATAGTTCCTTTATATTGATCTTGATTATATTTACGACTAGCTGACCCTTCTTGTTTAAAAATAGTTTTTCTAAATTGATTTAGCGGAATATTTGTGATTTTAGACCAATATTTTTTCATTTTTTTTTCATCTAGTCCAGTATGTAGATAAAGAAATGCATTCATTTTCTTTTCAGAAATTTTACAAATTTCTCGGAACCATTTCATCATAAATTGTATTAATTCAGGATCGGAATTACTAAATCCTAAACCCTGAGTTTTATCCCCCTCTGCCCAATATAGCGCTATACCCGCTAATTTAAATTCATAATTAGTGAGAGGATAAATTTCTTTTTTGGCCATTTTTCTTATTTCCTGTATTTCTTTTTGTCTTTTAAGGTGGTTAGCTTTGGCCGCTTTTATTACATTTGCATATCTGCCGCCTCGTGATTTAATTTGTTTAGGGGTTAGTTTTATATCTTCACACCATTTGCCCAATGTAGTCCTGTTTACACCTAATTTATTCGCAATTTCTCTATAAAGTAAGCCCTGTTGTCTCAAGTTTCTGGCGTCTCGTTTTAGTTGCCACTGTTTCATAATTGATATTGATGTAGTGTTTTAATCCAAGTCATAATTCTGTGTCTTAGATTTTCATCACCTATCCCAATTCTAATAACCCCGTTATGAAGAATGTTTTTTCTATGGCCGGTTCCTTCTGGCTTGATATAACTTTTACCAAAAGAATCAAGGGGAATT
>Ga0075125_10000858_pt1 | contig 14119 bp, 21 predicted proteins | sample AntAceMetag02UKN_FD_69810 | JGI IMG/M metagenome (GOLD analysis project Ga0075125, IMG submission 69810) | Saline lake microbial communities from Ace Lake, Antarctica - Antarctic Ace Lake Metagenome 02UKN | ecosystem: Environmental > Aquatic > Non-marine Saline and Alkaline > Saline | place... | reverse complement strand
TTCAGAAGTTGAATATGATTCGTATAATGTAGACATTAGCTGACGCTCGTTATCATATAATTATAAATTACTTTTAGTCTGCCAAAACGTCTATTTAATAATTCTAATCGTTTCATTAGGAAATTGAAGTCACCTGACAAACAGCCACAACTGGATTATCAGCTCCACCAACTTGGTCTGTACTCCATTTGCCCAACCCAGGTCGTTGTCCTATTCTTATCCGTTTCTCAAGGGTATCACGTGGACGCACATTATTTATGTGTCCAGAAGTCAAAGATGGTTGTTTATCTCCAGGCATGGACATGCTAATTCCTCGCATCGGAAGTTCAAAATTCACGTTACTAATTTTAATTACTCCTTAAAATCCCCAATAATTTGTCATATTAGCATTATGAAAGAAGGACTTATTGCGTAACAATATTTCACGTCCTTCCCCATTACTATAAAGAGCTTTTACATCTTCAAGAGAAATTGCCCGATTATATATTATCACATTATCAATCAGACCAATCCAGTAATTAGCTTCGCCCCCACCAGACTTATACGCACCGATAGCTGCAAAATCGATGTTGGGTATATCAGCAAAAAATATCTGACTTGTAGCGTCCCCTACTATATAATTGCCAGCAGCAAGCTCACCGTCAATGTAGATAGCATTACCACCTGGGCCAACAGAGTAAACAAGATGATGCCAAATCTGGTCGTTGGCAAATGTCGCCGTCGACTCCCAGCGGAATTGCCATCCACCGTTTTCCTGAACCCAAATTACTATCGCATCAGAAACCCCGTATTTGAACAGCCAAACGTAACTGGCAGCATCATCGCTATCATTGACAGCAAATATGGTATTATTATTACCCGTATTGTGGGAATTGAACCAAAAAGAAATACTACCGGTAGACAAAGCCTGTAACGTTGGGTAAATACCACTTGCGATGTTTACATACTCGTCAGTACCATCCAGACTGATACAATTTCCAATCACCCCAGCCTTCCAGTTGGTATCTCCCATATTGACAAGTGTTCCGTCATTGCCCTGACCAGAATTATCAGGAGCATTTATACCTGAACTTTCATTAAATCTATATTGAGCTATAACACCATCAGAAAGAAGCATATCACAATTAACCTCGCCATAAAATATAAATCTTTTTGCCGTCAGTAGCACCATAAAACGTCAACTTACTTACATCATCAACAGGTATTGGTATGGCTTGTTTTTCAGGCAATAGAAAATCATTAACATCGGCAGCACCAGAAGATTGCACAGCCATATTAACATCAGAACCATCAGTTAATACCAATACACTCTTACAAGCCTGAGTTGTTCCAGTAGCTACATTATTTGCAATAGTCAATAATTGTGTCCCAAATAGAGTGCTACCCATAATCAGATTAGAATTTGCTAAATCAGACATCTAAATTTCTCCCATAAATTCAGGAAATTTATTTCATTTTACGTTTCTGTGCTTGCTATCCTAATCCAATTTTCACCTGACCATAATTCTTCAACAAAATCATTCTCCGCAGTTAAAGAACTACCAGTACCATTATCAGGAGTAACAGTAACAGTTTTATTATTTACATCCGACTTAACTAAAATGACTACTCTCTGACCGATATATATACCATCAGGCAGAGTAATTGTAGCATCGGCAGCACAATCATCACAAATAATAATAGAATCTCTGTAATGGTCAGCACCAACAATCACTGTATAACTTTCAGTAATAGTCTTTTTGTAAAGGTCAAGCCATCTTACCTCATTAGTTCCCCAATTTGCAACACTCATCTTATTCTCCTAAAATTTTTGATTTAAATAAAACAACATTTTCTACTCAACACCATAAACTCCCGTGCTCAGTTTTTCAGGAATATACCACTCTCTCCAGGATACAGACCTTAATAATCCTGTATCATAATTAAAACCTACAGATGCGGGGCTATGTTTAATGTCCCACGCAACTAATTTAGTTATTGCCTCAGCAGCTAATTGACTATGAATACCTATTGTTTCATCTTCTTGTGTTTCAGCAACAGCCAAAGCACTTTCAAGAATACACTCGGAAGCTAACATTCCACCCACAAAGTAGTCAGCATCATTTACAGGCTTTGCAGGCTCAATACAGTAAGAATAATTAAAAGTATAAACTCCGTTAGGTGGACTATGGAGTATAACCTCATATCGTTGGCCCGATTCCGGTTGATAATTTCCAGCACGTTCAGCATAATATTTTGGACAAGAATTTGAATCACTCATATTTCTCATAGACATAATTTGAGCAACACTTCTCGACCTTAAAACTGGATAACTGTCATCAGCACCAAACTCAAATTTTCGCACAAGAAATCCATAATCAGCAGGAAGTTCATAAACCCAAGCACCGGCTGAGGTAGTAATTGTAGCTTCTTGCTTTAGAAAACTCCAAAGATGTCCTGCTGGGAAAAGAAAATTCCTATAACCTCTATAAGTTATGTTCTTAATCTTAACAAGTTCAGCAGTATCGGGACTTGTGCCTATTCCTAAGAATACCCCAACCTCATCATAAACATTCTCGAATGTGAGTTTCAAACTTGACATCGTTTTTCCTTAAAAATGGAGTGGGCGGTTGGTTTCCCTTCCCTCTCCCACTCCACAGGAGACAGTTAATCCATTTCTGTCTATTTTATTTCTTCATAACAACGAAATACTCTACGAATAGCCTCTTCGTGTACCTCACCACCCAAAGGCATAATGCCTTTGGTTAAATCTTCTTTCTGCTCAATTAACTTATTTAACGTCCTATGAAGAAGTTTCAATTCCTCTTCATTTATTTCTAAAGAATCTTTAGTACAGTTTTTAATTTGCTTTGCTAAATCAACAGCATCACAAATCTCCACACCGTCTTTCCAGATTCCAGGAATCCTCAACCACTGAGATAAGTTATTTTTAAGAGGATAAACTTGTGCCTCTTCTTTTAACTCAACAGTATTGGTTTCCTTGTTACGAACATTGACTTTGAGAGTAACTTTATACTCACTTAGGTCTAATCTGTACTTCTTCATAAACTGTCTCCTTAAAGAATAAAAAGGGATAGGGCCACAATGGCCCTATCCATAAAAACATCTTATGCTTCTGACAACGCAGCACCAGCCGGAATGTAGTATGTAGTACCGTTTATGTCGATTGGTATCTGCATCCAACTACCTGTGTTAGTCCACATACCACCAGTACCCATTAACTTGATGAGTGCAGATGTTGACAAACCACCACAACCACTAAACTTCCAGATAACACTGGCCCTCTCACCGTCCCCCCACATATGAACGTAGCTATCAACATCCTCTGCACCATTGGCGTAGAGGAAGATAACATCCGCATCACCTGTATTGGGGTTTTCACTAAGGCCATATTCAAAGATAGCGGCAGCACAACGCTGTGCCAGTGTATTTGTAACAGTTCCGGTAATTTGGGCATGGAGACCACAAGCTACTGCACCACCATGATTGATAGTCCCACTCATTACTGTCTGAGCCAACACTGCTCTACTATATCCAGCAGCAGTAATAGAACCACTCACAGCAAGATAGCCCAACACAGACCACTCATTATGAGAAGCAGCAAGCTCTCCATTCACTGTGGTGTGAACCAGCAAGTTACAAGTTGAACCAGAAGTATTAGCAAATACATTTTTCAATGTGTTTGCAACAGCACCCGTCAAACCGTTAAATGTCTGACCACTGCCAACACCGTTCTGATAAAGTCCAAACATGTTGGGGTCTAACTTAGCAAGTGTAATACCATTTATGTTTGAACGGTTAACGGTTTCACAAGCAAGGGCCACAGGACGACCCCCAGATGCACATAAAGTTGAGCCGCTGGCAATGCCAAGAACGGTAACATCAACAGTTGTACTTGCATCTGTTCTTACCGGAACAACCGCTCCGTTGGGAATATAAATATCCAACCAACGTGGGCCAGCCGTATTAGAATGACTTGTTCCAGCAACAACACCAGCAAAAGCATGAATGTTATCACTATCAGGGTCTTCTACTCGAAGAAACTTCCCTTCATTCTGATAACCTTCAGCAGTTGTACTCGGCGAAGATTGACTTGGTGCATCACCACCGGCCTCTTTGTCATAGTTAAGAACATTGGCAGTAGCATCAAATTCATAACATACTGGCATCCCTTCATAGATGTCACTTTCTTCAGTGTAATAAACTCTTTTCTTCCTTGCATTAGTATTTGTTCCAAAAGGTGTCATAGCAGGCATTTTAAATCCTTTCAATCCGCTTAATAATATTCGTGGAGTCGCCCGTTAGCGTATCCCCAAGCGACTCCTTTAGAGCTTTGAGAAAATCCTTTCTCGTATGCTCACGATAAAACTTAAGAACCTTCATACTCGTTAATAAGAAAGCCTAATTTTTGACGATTATCACAGAAGAAGCAATAACTCAAATCAACAGTAACCTTCAACACATTGTGCTGCTGGTCTCTCGGATAGGGCTTACCGATAACAAAATTATTTGCAGCCAAAACATGAGTTTTGTAATGGTCAAAATTCACACCCCACAGCGGATCAGCACCATAAGCATACTGATTAGCAGTATCAAGCTGCTGAACATACACAAATGGAATACCCTTATAAACTGTCAGACCGTGATACTTGCCCAAATCTACTCCAACCTTATCATCACTCTTGAGAAGTAACTGATTAAGATTACCAATTACATTGTCGTTTGTGAGATAACGGAAGTTACCAAAAGATGCAGCCTCACCAATCTTTTCAGGAACAATCATTGGGATAAAATTAGTCCTGCGGGTAGCTCTATCAAGCAGAACTAAAAGATTATCACCAAGATTGCCATTATGGTCAGCATAGTAACTTGCCCATCGACTGTAAGTCGAACCACTAATTCCACCTACAGGATAAGTAGAACCACTACCATCATTATAACGACCCAATGTACCTGTAAAATCACCAGTGGAATCATCAGTGCCCTGGGACAGCCACGAAGTCAATCCATGAGGATTTTTCTTATCGGTTGCACTGGTAGGAGACAAAAAGATAGCAGTCTGCAAGAGTTCTGAAAACTCTCTAAACATATTCTGTCTTTTACCATTCAAATAACGATAAGTTCTAAGGCTATCGTCCATATTCATCCCCAACTCAATACGATTATAAGACATATTAGTTGAGGCATGAGTCCAATCAACCTTAATTTCGTGGTCAGTGTTGACTACGTTTTCGGTATCCTCTTCCCACAGCGAGATATGACGTGCATTGCCGGTATCGCCGAGAGTAATCCAACCCTTAACATTATCACCACCACCAAGAATTTCCTTCTTCTCACCAAACAACATATTTATTGGAGTATAGCAGGACTCATTGAAAGTAAGCTGCAAAGCATCTTTCTTATGAGCAGACAGTGTAGCCATACCTACATCTATAGATTGTTCTATTGAAATTTCCACGATTTAACTCCTTTTTTATCTTTAACATCCTTGTGAAAAGATTATGTAATACCAGCCTTCTTCTTAGCCTCGTCAATAATAGCCACTCCTTCATCCTCCGGTGTCTTATAAGTCTTTTGGAGTTTCTTATTAGAAGGTTTAGGAGAAAACTTTTTCTTACGAGAAGCAAGGTCTTTTACAACCTTCTTCTGTATAGCCTTTTCAGCACCCTCACCCTTATACCATCGAAAAGCACTATCGATAGAATCAGATAAAGAGTGTCCATTGTTGTGAAACATCATCATAACATCATACAGTTGTGAACGAACTTGATAAGCCTTTGAATTTTTATCAAGCTCACCTTTCATAGTAATATCAGAATATTTACCAAGTTCAGGAAAATCTTCTGACATATCATCAAAAACCCCATTTACGTTTTCAAAAACAGATATTTGCTCATCACGAGTTTGAGTCTCTTCTTTTTCTTTAAGAGTTCCCCGCAGGGAATTAATCTGTTCAGTGGTATCATTTAACACTCCGGCAAGGGGTCGAATAAGATTATCAATCATTCCTTCGACAGCTTCATTGCCATATTTTTCTTTCAACTCACTGATAGCTTTTTCATTTAACTCAAACTTATCTATTTTTGTAACTTGTGGCTTAGGGTTCTCTTCTACCTGAACATCCTGTTTAGGAGCATTTTCTTTGTCTAAAGTATCCATCAAATCAGCTAAATCTTCCAATACTCCTGGAGCGTTTTCGGCAATAGAAACAATCTTCTCATTGCTCCAACCACGCCTTCTTCCCGCCGCCACTAAGCGAGAGTCAATCTCTTCCTTTTCGTCCTCAGACTCGGAAGTTTTCTCTGCCTCTTTTTCTTCAGATTCCTCAGAATCTTCAGTATTTTGATTTTTTTCAAAATCACTATCACTTTCTTTTTCAGCTGAATCCTCAGATTCAGTATCTTTACTTTCTTCACTATCCTCAGAAGTTTCCTTCTTACCTCGTAACTTATTTAATATTTTTGTAAGAGCAGAAGGAACTCCATTTTCATCCTCTTCATTTTGAGCAACAACCTGTTCTTCAGTATCCGGCTCAACAGTCTCTTGGGTATCCTGTTTTTCAATTTCATCTGCCATATTATTTGTCTCCCTTGCAATTCAAACATTTTTTCATTGCTGGTGAGGTAGGTGTAAATTCCTTCCCACATTCAGCACAGGTTTTTACGTTATATTTTTTAACCACAGAAGTTGTATCTGATAAGGTCTCTACAGTTCCATATCTTTCTTGCAGAGCCTTGTATAAAATAACACCTAAATCTTTCTGCCTATCCATATCATACAGAGCAGCTTCGATAGATTTCCTTTGACCACCCCGCATAAAATTAAATTGAATTGTCAAAACCTCCTTCTCAGCAATGCCAAGTTTCTTATCAAGCACTATCAATGAAGTCCCATCTACAAACACATGATTAAAAAGTTCCACAATTTGTCTCCCCATTTAAAGATTTTATATCATCAATACCCATACTATTTATACTTATAAAATCAGAATCTATTAGATTTTTAATATTTACAAAAGAATCTAATATTTTCTTCTTAACCAATTCAAATAACTGTTCGTCAGTTCTTATTTTTTTCAAATCAAAACCACGAAAAGCTGTACCAAAACCATACTCTAACTGTTGAACAAACCCTGCTCCAGTAGGATAATCATAAATATCTACTTTTGGATGTTGCTGTAATGATAATCGCAGGAAATCATCAATCATAGTTTTTACTTTTTCTTTACACTCTTCAGGATGTACTTGAAAGAAAAATTCACGAACATTTAAATCACATTTTTCATTCATTTCTGTCTCCTTAATTGTCAAGCTCTACCAACCCTCTTTGTTTCATACGAGTTAATTTTTCTCTTCTATTTTTAACAACAAGCTGCCCATTTGAAAGATACTTACTTCCAGGGTAAGCCTTCATAGCCGCCTGTATCTGGTCTGGATTAACTGCCATTGACCAGGAATATCTTACATTATCTTTCTGTGGTGAATTATTAGTCCAATCTCGCTGTGCCATTTCACCACAATGAGGACATTTTAATTCAGCCTTCCGGTCTTTGATTCTGCAAAAATCATCAAAATAATTTCCACACTCACACTGATATCCATAAATTGGCATCTATTTTTCCTTTAATTGTTTTTTCAAAATATTCTTTTCTCTTTGCAGAGCCTCACTATCTAATTTCAAATAAACAACAGCAGTCTCGGTATATGACAAAAAATCCTTGATTGAATTATTTTTATTCAAGCTAGACTTTGGACTAATAATTTCTACAATTTTCAATAAAGCAATATGAATTTCTTTTTTAGTCATTAGGTATTCTTAGCAAAACAAAAATATTCTATTGCGGTGGTAGCTGCTGCACCTTTTACTCTGATATTTCCCGTTGACTTCAACCCCTGGTCTGACCCATTAAAACTCAAATAAATAGATTCTCCTGCATTAAGAGTTATATTGTCAGCGGCAGTTGAAGGAACAGAATCAATATCTGTTTTATCAATCATTATTCCTACATAATCAATATCAGCAGTGCCTTTAGCTATAAGCAGGACACCCAATAAATCTGTAACAGCAATATCGCCCAAGTTAAGGTCTGTTTCTGTTGCACCAATTACAGCGTATTGGTGGAGAATTTCTTCAGGATTTACACTATTAGTAAAATGATGAGATAAATCAATATCCTGACTTCCTAATCCACTTACTTCAACTCGTATGGTAATTTTAGCTGTCGCCGCCATCACTTATTCTCCGTAAAAGAAATTTCCATTATATCAAAATGATAATCAAATCTTGTTTTTTTATAATCCTGGTCATATTTGCTCATGTTTTCCTCTTCAATCCCTTTGTTGCAGCAAATTTATGTAATTCCTTTTTACGCATTTTCAAAACAGCACGATTACGTTTATAAAGTTTCTTTGGATGGTGTTTTGCAATGGCCATCATTTCTCTCTGCTTCTGTGATACCGCTGGCATTATTTAATTCCCTTTAATTCTATTCCTTCCACATATACACTTAATACCGCCTTACAAACATTTACAGGAATACAGAAAGCTATACCATCTGCTCCCATTATTCCTCCAACTAATACGCCAACAACTTCTCCATCCATATTAAAAAGTGGGCCGCCGCTGTTCCCAGGATTAGAAGCAGCATCAGACTGTAATATTAATTTTTCACCAAAAAAAGGAACTTCTCTTTCCAACCCACTTATAATACCTAAAGTAACACTATTATACAATCCATAAGGACTCCCTACCAAAAAAACACCCTGTCCTTGTCTGAGTTTTTCAGAATCTCCTAAACGAGAATAAGATAAATCATTAGCATCAATTAATACAATTCCTATATCAGTTACATCAGATTTATAAAAATCTATAGCCTCATATTCTTTATCCCCAATAGTAACTTTAATATCTATAGCATTTTCAACTATGTGTCCGGCTGTTAACAAAAGTCCGTCAGAAGAAATAACAACCCCACTGCCACTCCACTCTCCATAATCATCATTGCCCTCAATATGTACAACCGATGGAGATACTTGTTTCACCAAGAGGGGTAAATCATAGTCCTCAATAGAGTTTAACTTAACACCCAAATATGGTATGGTTAAAAATGTAAAAACAAACAATCCAACCAATGCTAATTTTATATTTTTCATATTTATTTCTCGGAACTTGACTTCTGGTACGCACGCGATTGTTGCTGACGCAAATTTGCATCTCTTGAAGCACTTCCTTGAAGCCCTGTTTGTCCATCGGAAACACCCGATGCCTTTATTTTACCTTGTTGTGGAGTGTATGGATTCATCTGAACATCAACAGGTACAGCAGATTTCCACCATTCATCAATACCGGACAACTGTAAATTCTTAGCCAATTCTCTTGTAGCCATATTAATATCAAGCTGTGAACCTTGTTGAGCAGCCATTTGAGAAACTGGCAATATCCATTGACTTATGAATGATAACATTTTCTGATATGTTACATTGGGATTAAATCTCTGCATAGAATAAGGTTCAATATCAAAATTAAAATCGTAAAAATCTCCTTCTTTGTCTGCTTGGTCAAATACAACCTCTATGTTTGCTACACCAGGAACTCTTTTAATTTCAGGTATATTAATCAATGGGTCAGTCCACAAAAACCAAGCTCTTTTTTTAAATATCTTTTTGGCAAAATTATAAACCTGATTTACCATATCATCAAGGATTCTTGAAGCATTGGATTGAAGCATTTGTTCCTGGCCCAGCGTACCGGCCTGAACATTTCTACCACCAAGTGTATATAAATTACCACCCTGAATAGAATATTGATTTTCGATATAATCTACCCATTGATAAGATGTCGGATTAATTCCACCATATTCTATCTCTTGCATAGCATTAATATCATCTACACGAACAGTACCTCTATCTGGAGTAGAAGCAACTCTCTCAGCATCCTCGGCAGCAGAACTGGAATAAGCAAGAACCTTTTTGGCATTTTCCGCCTGAGTACGCATTTTATTAATAACAACATTTATAGCAGAATCCATATCAAGCCATCCCCATACTGGAGGAATTGGCATTACTGTTTGAGGGAAAAATTTATATCCAAGAAAATCAAATGGGCCTCTTTCCGGCCCTTCCCATTCTACAGTTCTAAGAATCTTACTATATCCCCTTCTTAAAGTTATAATAATATCCTCATCTGGAAGCCAAATATCATAAAATTCGGAATACTCACGAAGAGTATGGTATTCAGAAGCAAGGATATTTTTACTTATGCCCTGTGGTAATTTATCCCCGTATAATTTATAATCTGCTGAAATTTTATCAGCGTGTTTATTACCAAAAAATTCTTTAGCATATTCAGTTGGCAACCTATACCTATGGCCCTCAATCTCCATTGACTCTCTATTAGTTGCAGATGGGTCTCCTATATAATCAGAATCATCAATCACATCAGAATAAACCTGACCAATGTCGTGAAGATAACCCATATACTCAGATTGAGCAGAGTGCATAATACCAGTCTTTACAATTCCGGCCCCAAACATTGAATTAAGAATAGCAGGTCTTAGGGTATTGATAGAAAAATCTGTTTCTTGTATGTGATGGTTGAGAGCCAATTCAGTTGTGTAAGCCCAGGGTTTAAGTTGGGGTATCTTAGTTTTAACCATTACTTTTGGATTACTCATCGCAAGATAAGGAACGACAATACCAATACCCCTATCTATAAGATTCATAGTATGTGGAATACCATCTTTTTCATCATAATAGTTAGACGCCCAGGTTTTAAGCATCCTTGCTCTATGTACCAGCAATGGACTCATCAACTTATTCCATACTTCAATAGCACGAAGAATTCTTTTTGGGAAATTAAATCTTACGTCTGGCATTTTTATATTCCAACTTCCAAATCTTTTTTATACATCCTTGTGGTATCATTGTACAATCTCTTGTAGCCTCTTCATATTTTCCTATTGAATGACCAACCCAAACAAAATCTTTATCCTGTTTACTAAAATATCCAATAGTATAACAATCAGTTCTCTTAAATCGTCTTGTAGCACCTTCAAAATCTAACCAACGTGAATCACTAACCGTATCAAGCCAATGAATCTCAATTTTGTCATTCAACTTTAATTTCAATATAGAAACCTCTCATTCATTTTATCTATATTTTTCTGCACCTTTCTTTTTTGTATTCTATAAAACATGCTGTTCTTGGCAGTTGCCTTTACTTCTTTAAGAGTTGCCTTTGGTTGTTCAGTAAGAGCAAGTATAATTAATCCCAAAGGAATAATTCTATCACCGTGTGCCGCTTTTGCACCAGCACTATCATCAATACTTTTACCTGGAATTATACTACCATTCTCAGCAGTAATATATCCTTCCAACTCTTTTAAGCTATCTTCACTACGCACAGTAATAGCTCTATGTCTCGGCTTTGTTCTCAATCCTTCAGCCATAGCAATATCTAATTCTAAAAGCAAATCAAATTTTTGTTGACGACCACTCCACCAACCACGTCTATTCTTTTGCTTTCTAATTTTACCACGTTCATCTTTTGTAGTATAAACAAAATTATAACCGTGCCAAACAATCCGTCTCTCAAAACTCCCACCAGGCCCATTAGCTTCCCAAATCAAATAGGCCTTTTTTGCAGCACCACCAACCCACTTACAAATTGCTATAACTTGTTCTGCAAAACTTTCAGGTGGAGTATTTGGACAAGCCCACTCTCCTACTTGTTCATAAGTATTAACATCATAAATCTGAGCAACAGAGTTAGAAGCACCGGTTCCAGCAGAAATATCACAAGCTACTATATAATTGTGTTTCTGGTCTGGACGACCCTTAATTAGTTTACCCCACCATTGTAATCTTTTTTTACCGGCATTTTCCTTAAATTCAAAATTAATAATTTTACCGTTCTTATTAAGTTTATATAAAACCTCACCAACACAATTAGCAGGTTTCATAGTTTCTATACGAATTTTACGAAGAGTACCGGCGTCAAAGAACATATCACCAGAACCCATCGGAGAACGGTCAACATTCTGAGCCATATCTCTTCGAGTGAGGCGTCTCGCTTCCTCTGCATCATACCATTTTGAACGAAAACCTGCTTCGTTTCTTATACCACCATCCGCTATAAAAGTAACATCTGGTTGCAACCCCTTAGAAATAAGGTCGATTTCTAACTCACTAAGTCTAAAAGACTGCATAGATTCAAGGTGGTCGAAACAACCTGGATAATTCTTTTGATAATATTTTATATCCTTTATCTCAATTACATTCAAATCAGGAGAACGGTATAGGCCTTGATTCTTGACGGGATTACGTTCCCAAGGCAGAGTCATCACCTTTATCTTGCCACTGGTTAGAAGTTTATTATATGGATGAGAAATACCATAAAAATGTGTAGAATTATAAATCACACACTTAGTTACATCAGATAAATTTTCAGTCAATGCCTGAGCAATACGATAATCACATCGTCCATGTTCATCAACTAAAACTGAAGTCCTTCTATCCCCAGCACCAAAATTCTCATTAGTAGATTCACCATCTATTACTGCACCATTTAATTCATTCTCAACGTGCATATAAGTTTTATAAAGAGGTGGCCTAATCCAGTTAGGAAGATTAATAATTCCATAAAGAACTTTATGAAAAAGACATTTATGGTCGCCGGATATTCTTCCTTCTTTAACCTCTACTCCCTTATCTACATACTCAGCCTTACGAGAACCAACCAGAAATTGTGATTCAGGGTCAAGTAACCAATAAAGCACATACATTTTACAAATTAATTCCGTTGCTCCTTCATCCCGACTTTTATCAATTATCATATCATATTGATTATCGATAGCATCTTTTATTCCATTAACAATCTCAATCTGAGCCTCACGCAGAATAAAAGGAAGATTTCTATGGCCCTGTTTATTTCGGGGGTCGAAAGTCCAAGCCATCGCATCAAAAAATATTTGAGGTCGTTCTTTGCAAAGTTGTAGAAATACTTTTTGAAGTCCTTCATCCTTTGCCAACAAATTATGTAGTTTCATCCTGAACTGAATATTCTCAGGCACAGTCCGAGGAATGTTGGCAATAAATGCAGCCGGATTAGAAGTTATTCTGGACATATTTCCTTAGATTCTACTTTCTTAACCTCACTTAGTAAGGCCCCTGCTAATCGTTTTATATCTTCAGATTCTACTTTACCGGTTAAATCGATACTCGCACGCCTTTCAGTTACTTCGACCTTTTTTGCACTCTGATATTGTCCCCTCGCCAAGTTAGTTAGAAAAAAGATAATTAAGGATGGATTAGGTGATTGATGTTTCTTATGAACTTTTCTTTCAATTAATTTATCTTCCAATCCCTCATCAGTTTCTATTGGTCTCCAGGTCTCATCAATATCTTCATAATCATAACCAACAGCACTTCTGATTCCTTTAGCAACTAACTGTTGGATAGCCATATCTTTAGCATTTAAACATGCCTTAGCAAACTGAGGATACTTTTGTTTCCAGGTTTCAATGGATGCTTTAGAAACACCAAGAACATAACCAATATCACTTGCAGAACAACCAGCAGCAATCAATTTTTCAGATATTTTAACAAAATCAAAATTAAACTTAGCATCGCTGCGTAGTTTCATCTTCTTTGGTTCATCACCAAAATTCTTATAAGCAGGCTTTTCAGCCTCTTCCATTGAAATTGCCATTCGTGGAATTTTCTTTTTCCCCATTATTCTCCGTATGTCATCAGGATACGTTTAGCTTCTTCTTTGATTTCAGAATTTATGGGGGTATTTAATTCCCCCAAAAGCAAAGATGCAGCAACAGAAGCAAAATCTTTTGAAACAACAATGCCTTCTAATTCCATATCGTGGATTAAAGTATTAATTGCTTCGATTGTTTTGATTCTGTTTTTCATTATTTTGATTTTTTTCAAAATCACTTTGAGATTTCAAGAAATCACTTTAAGATTTCAAGAAGTATATTTGAGATTTCAAGAAATCATTCTAACCACTCCTTGTCATACAGTTTATTTCAAAAAGTCATAGGTGGCACTATTATAGACATCTACGAATTTGCCAATTTTAAGTCCTTGCTATTACTATACTTACAAACGCT
>Ga0075125_10000856_pt1 | contig 14132 bp, 12 predicted proteins | sample AntAceMetag02UKN_FD_69810 | JGI IMG/M metagenome (GOLD analysis project Ga0075125, IMG submission 69810) | Saline lake microbial communities from Ace Lake, Antarctica - Antarctic Ace Lake Metagenome 02UKN | ecosystem: Environmental > Aquatic > Non-marine Saline and Alkaline > Saline | place... | reverse complement strand
TCACCGACGAGGAAAAAGAAGAACGTAGAAAACAGGATGGTAACTTTTAATGAACTGTTCCTCCTCATTTTATGTTCCATTTTGTTTTTTACTTTATGTATCTTACACTAGGAGGTGACGTGGATACGAGATTATCATTATTTTTAAGGGAATTAGCAATAACACCATTGTTTGTACATTCTTCGATGCTAAATGTCATTGAGGATCTTATACATACAAAGCTTGAAGGTGGAGATATTAGATTAGGGCAGGGCGCTAATATTTATGACGAAGATACCAAAGCTAAGTATACTGTTTTAGATAATGGCAAAGGTATTGTTACTGCTCATGGCGTGATGCTTCAAAAGTCTATGGGTATGGAAGGTGTCTCAGGGTTGATGACTACTGTTAACCTTATGGGTACAATGTATGCAATGTTAGATGATCCTAAGGTTTCTGAAATACTACTTGATGTAAATACACCAGGTGGCTCAGGTTTGGGAATTAGAGAAGTCTGTGATTTAATTGCAGAGGTAAATGCGATTAAACCGGTAGACGTTTTTGTCAATGGGATGATGGCGAGTGCAGGTGTTTGGGCATTTTCATCAGCAAGACGTATCTATGCTTACACTGATTCACATATAGGTAGCATTGGTGGCTATACTATGCATGTAGATCAAAGTGGAGCTGATGCAGCTAACGGATTAAAAGTTACCTGTATTAAAGTAGGTGACTATAAAGCTCTAGGTAATCCACATGAACCGTTATCAAGCGGGGATACAGCGGAGATACAGGCTTCTTTAAATAAGACTGTTGGTTACTTCATTGCTGATGTAGCAAAATATAGAAATATAGACCCGCAAGTTTTACGTGACACACAAGCGCGTATGTATAACGCCGAGGAAGCTTTGGAGCTTGGTCTTATCGATGAGATAAGAAATTTTGCAGGTGTTATCGAACCAAGTTATATTTATTCTTTTCTAACCAAATCAAAGGAGAATCCTGTGTTTAACAGTTCTTTAAAAGATCAATTAAAAGCCTTCTCAAAAGAAGACTTAAAAGAAAACGCTCCTGAATTATATACAGATGTATATGACGCAGGTAAGTTTTCCAGTGAAGCAGAGACTGCTGCTTTAACTGCAAAAGTAGCTGAACTCACAGAGTTCAAATCTGGTGTTGAAGCCAAAGAAGCTTTGTCAGTTGAACAAACAAAAATTATATCTTTCGCTACTTCTTTTGGGGTTAAAGATTACGGACAAGAGTTGGTTGATGAAGGTAAGAGTTTGACTGAAGCTTATGAGTTGATTGCGGTTAAAACGCAAGAAACCCAAAACTCAGCAAAAGCTGCTTTTGTGAAATCTGCTCCTGATTTCGCAGGTCATTCTGAAGATGGTACCGAACTTGATGGATCAGAACCAAAAGATGCTGCTCAAGCAATGGCATATTGTATGCAAAAATATTCATGTACTAAAGGTACAGCATGGAAACATGCACGTGCTGATTTTCCAAATTTTTTCGGTCAGAATGTAAAGGAGAATAACTAATGGCAATTCGTAAATATTATGGTGAAAGACTCTTGCCTAGAGAGATTATAGCCACAAGCCAACTCGAAAAAAATCGTGTAGTTAAGATAACTGCAGATGTACCTGCTTACCCTACTTATGGTGAAAAAGCTTTGGGCTTTACGCGAGTACGTGGTGATGAGAATAACTATGAAGTTAGTGTGATGCCGTTTGATTACACAGATACTACTTTCTTTTTACGTCTTGCAGGTACAGTTGTTGCTAACGCAGCTCTGTTTGCTACAGGCGCTGTTGGTGCTGTTAAGGGTGCAGGCAATGCTGCTGCTGATCAAGTAGTATCTGTTATTGCTAGTCGTAACTTATCTTTAGATGCTTCACCTGCTTTGGGAGATGCTTATATTGTTCCAAGTGGTGCAACTCAGATTGCTACATGGAATGCATCTGGTGATATCACTGGTGCAGTTCTTGGTGATATAGTTTATTATGATGGTGCAAACTGGGTAGCTATTGATGGTACTACCGTTGCAACTACTGCAGGTAATTGTACTCCTACTGCCGGTGATGTTTATTACGTAACCGATGAAGGTAAGTATGTTATTTGGAGTGGATCAGCTTGGGTAGATGCACATATTCTATGTTATGCAGGTGATGCAGGTGTTGCTACAGAAGAAATTGCTTGTTACATAAATGAAGTTCAAGGTAAAGTAAGTACTCCTGCAGCTATAACTCTTGTGGCTCTTGCTCAAGTGACTGCAGCCGATGATGCTACAACTGTGGCTTACCTCAATGATTCTATTGCCGAAGGCGATTTAGCTTTTGTTACTTCAGCAGAAGATACAACAACTGGTTTGGCTGATTTACATGCAGTGGTTACCTCTAAAACGGTTACTCTTACATTTACTGATCCAGGTGCAACAGGCGCAACTTTTAACATTCTAGTCGTTAGAAATAACGCTTAAAGAAAAGGATAATGGAATTATGGGAATTCAAAGAGGTTCAAGCGTAACAATACGCCAAGATCTTACCGATATGGCTGAAGAGATCAATTTTGATGAATTGAAACTTGTTGGTGATCGTATTGCAATGACAACGAATGTGGATGAGGTATCTGGTTATTACCCTGTTCTTTCACGTGAGTCAAGAATGAAAGTTATGGATACGAGACGCCATGCGGATGGATCGTATGCACGTAGTCAGTGGGAATGGGATGATGATTCATACATCACTAGAGAACATGGTTTTGAGGAGCCTATTGATAATGTAAACGCATTAAAAGATGCAAAATACATTAGCCATGAAGAAACTTCTATGCAGTTAGCAACAGAAGGTATGATGTTAGGGCGCGAGAGTCGTGTAGCTGAAGCATTGTTTAATACTACTGTTTGGTCTGGCAAGACTACTTCTATTACAAATGAATGGGATGATCCAATAAATGCTACGCCTTGGGCAGTTGTTAATACAGCCGCTAAAGCTATTCGTGGTGTGTGTGGTGCGTCTAAATCTGCATTGAGTCTTATTCTATCAGATGATTTGATTGAGTATGTGATGCTTACTGATGAAATTAAAAATGGTTTCAAATATTCTGGTTCATATACTGAAATCGTTAGAGGTACCATTGAAGTAAAAGCAGGTTATCTTGCTTCATACCTAGGTGTGAAAGAAGTTATACCTACTCAAGCTATTTATGATACAGCTAAATTAGCTAGTGCTGCTAGTATCGGTAAATTTTGGACTAATGATTATGCCTTCCTTGGTAAGTTAGTTTCAGCCGAAGGTCTTAAAGCTCAAGGTGTTATTAAACAGCTCAACTGGTCTAGTTACTCAAGTAATTATATTCTTGAGTCGTATGAAGAGCCTACCTACAATCGCAATATTATTCGTGCTCGTGAGTTTCGTGGAACCAAAGTTAATACTGACTATGGTCACTTACTTACTAACATGAAGACTACGGTTGATGGTACAACTGGCATTTAGTTTACATGGCGAGCCTCTTCGGAGGTTCGTCTTTCCTTATATCTGGAGGTAATGAATGGCAGCAAATGTTACATATAATGACAAATTACTTCAGAAAAAAGTAAGAGTTACAACGAAGAGATATTCACCATTAATATATAAAGCCATAACACAGTGGTTGGATAAAACTAGAAGAGCAGCAGCAAGGGAGATCATACCTAACACAGTAGGTAAGAAAAAGACTCCTTGGCGTATGGCTAAAGAGCAAGCAACAACACCTGGAAGAATCACAGAACGTACAGGTAGATATACAGAGATGGTAGAAGATTCAGCTAAATGGACATATGGTAGAACTATCGTAAAACAAAATACCATGGCTCTAGCGGGTCTTGTAAGAAGAGGGATGAAATCAAAAGGAAGAGGTACTGATTACATAGGTCAGTACAAAGTAAACATAAGTCCAGACAATAAGTTCATTGGCAGAGGGTTTGTAGGTAAAAGATCTAGGATTCAAGCAGTGGTTGATGGTAAAGTTGTTGCTTCAGATAAAAGAACAGATACAAAGCAAACTTTAGCAATGAGATTTAAACATGAGACAGGTATACGTGGATCAGTGAGAGCCATATTTAAACCTGCCGCAAATAAAACTAAATCATCAGCAGCAGCATTGGTTAAAAGACAATTAAAGGAAGTGACTAAAATATGGAAATAACATATAAGAAAGAAGTTTCTGTACCCTCTTATTTAGCTAATGCAGTTGATCCTACAATAACTAGCACAGCGACAGGTAAGGATGATACAGAAATAGCGGGATATACATTTAATTATACTATGGATACAGTTAATAATATCATGACTGTGTCTGGCAGCAATAATGAAAAATTAAAGACTTTAAAGGTAATAGCTTTAGTTTCTGGTGAAGCGGATTTAGAATATGATTTTAAAGTGTATGGTGCTTTAGATGAGATATTAGAAACACTTGAAAATAAATTTCGTACTTGTTCATTTATATCCGATTCAACTAATGTAGTTTATGGTGAAGACTTGGATTTAGATTCTAAGAATGATTCTTTATTCCCAAGATTAGAAACATTAGTCACTAAAGCCAAATGTGAGGGAGCAATATCTCAAAGAGAGTTACAGTGGAATTTACGTTTTGGCACAGCAGCTTACTTTAGAACTGATACTGATGCAGCTAACCCTACTTTACTTGAGATGCAGGTAGCAGCAGGGTATGGTAAAGAAATAGCTGATAGGATATACTCGTTTTATACCGATGAAGGAAGAGGTAATTCACCATGTACTGGATTTGAAGTTGTCGAACAGTACCCAGAAATTTTCTTAGAAAAAGAATTGATGCAAAAAACAATGTCGTGTATAGTAACATATGGCATTAAAGTACTTTTAAAAGATACGGAGACACTATGAGTAGCACTGTTAAAGTTTTAAAAAAGATGGCTGTAGCTAGACAAGCTGCAACAGCTTTTATGACTACAGATTTTTTCACTGTACCGTTCTTATCAGATGGTACCTCTAAAAAATATGATCCAATTGCTGATGAGAGCATTTTTGGTAATCCATTTATGAACTTACCTCTTCAAGGTAATCTTACTCAAGAAGGGTCTATAGATACAAATTTAGATGTATATTCTAGTTTACCTTGGTTGCAAATGATTTTTGATCAAGCGGATACTGAATATACTAATTTTAGATTTGAAACTGAAAGAGATGAAACAACTGGATTGTCTTTGGCTATACTAAATTCTGTGAACTGCTTACAGTACGCTAATATATATCCTAAATCTTTAAAGATATCTGGTGGTGTTAACGATATTATAAAAAGTGCTATAGATGTTACAGCTATGACTACTCAAGTTAGAGCTGCTACCTCTGCTTTTCCAACTTCTTTCAAAGCAACTTATGGTGAAGTACCAAAACAACCTCTCACTTTCCCTAACCTTGGTGGTACTAATGGTTATTTCAGAATTGGCCCTCAATCAGCTGCTTTGGATTCTGGAGATGATTTAAACATTGAATCTTTTGAGATAGAGATAATCACTGGATACAGTGATCAAAGATACAATAGTAGAGGTATCCTTACTCCTCTTTTCGCAGGTGGTGGTAGACCTTCTGTTTCTTTATCATTTAAAATACCACGATACAGTGCTGAAACTTTTCAGAATTATCGCGATGATTGGACAAAACTTCAAATAGAATTGTATTTGTACTCAGATGCAACAAATGCTTTAAAAATACAATTTCCTAATGTAGTTCTGGATGCTAATTTAACAGATGATGATATTACAGGTCAGGATATTACAGTTAGTGTTGGTAGAAATGGTATAAACACTACCTATGTAAATAGTAATATGACTTTCTGGTCGCCTATTAAGATGATATTAACTAACTAACTCATAACGGAGGTAAATAATGGCAAGTGTTAAGGTGTTGCAAAATGCTGCAATGGAGTTAGAGGATGGCCTTACAGAAAATATAGCTACAACAGATGGTTGGGGAGGATCTACCTCTGCAGCTACTCTTGGCGCAGGTGATTTATTACCTTATCTTTCGTTTGGTAAGAATTTTACTATAGGATCTACTGAAGATAATACTATTGTATCTAATGGCTTTAAAGCTTTACCTAGACAAATAAGTAAAATGTCTGAATATGAAATATCTCTGCATCCTAGATTTAAGGGTATTGATAAACTTTGGTATGTTATTTTTGGATTTGTAAACACTATTGTACCTACTATAGCTGTAGTTATAACTGACACTACCAGTATAGCTAATTTAGCATCTAATGGAGGTACCGGTTTTTTATACACAGATGTAGCAGCAAGTAGTGGTAACTCATTTGAGTATTTAAGAAAAGAAATTAATGGTATAAACACTTATTACATTTTTGGTTTAACGGATTCTATTTTGATACCTGTAGGTGGTGCTACTGGAGGTACATTATATAATATATCTGATGATAACATAACTTATGATTCATGTAGTGCTGATGTTATGTATGAGTCTACTTATGAATTGGATGCATTAACTAGAGAAATAGCGGATTATACTACTGCTGAAAAGACATTACATACGTCTTTATACTCTATAGGGGATAAGAAAAATAGATCTGCTACTTTTGGTATAGCTTTAGGCACTGTTGATCATAGGTACAAAAATTCTATGTGTCAAGGGTTTACCTTCACTAGTCAAGCAGCAGGATTATCTACTTTGTCTGTTAAATTAGTTGGACGTGGCGAAGAAAGGGGTGATTATTCCTCTTCAGCATGGACTCCTAGTTCTGATGTGGTAGATAATGAATTTATACCTGCCCATCACCAGATTGGTATACAGTTTGGCACAACTGATGCTAGTTATGTATCTTTAGCAGCTACTGATGTGTCAATAGAATGTAGTATACCTCTTCAAAAAGTGCAAGATACTGTTAGCGGTTTATACTTAACTGAACCATGTTTTGAAGGTAAGTATGAGGTATCGGCTACTATTACATTGTCAAGATACTCTTCAGAAACTTTTCAAGCATTGCGGGATTCCTTCAGTGAGGTAACTGCTCGTATTTTTGCAGAGTACTTAGCTGATGATGGTAATTCTTATATGTTGGAATTTATTATAGCTGATGCTATAATTACAGATGGAGGTCCTGATGACAGTGATGTAGCAAAAGAGGTGTTAATACTTAAAACTGGATTCAGTACTTCTTACACTAAAGTTGCAAATATATTAGAAGGTGTAGATACAATACAAGGTGGACCTATGGTAATGAGAACTCGTAATTTGAACTCGGTTAACCCGATGTTTATTAGATAATTTACATTTAATCTTGGAGGAACAAGATGGCTTTTATAGTAAAGAAAAATCGTGAGATAGAAATAATGTATAAAGAAAATGATGACCAGTTTTCATTGTTTTTTGAGTTTCCATTATTTGTTGATCAAATTGGCGAACTTATCAAAATGAAAGAGAAGGTAGAAAGTAAGACAGCAAAGGAATTAGAAGAGGATGAGGAATCAAGTGCTATGTTACTTAAAGTATGCTCTTGCTTGTCACGTGTTGAAGGTATAGTAGATGAAGATGGTAATTTATTTAGTGTTGATTCAGAGGTAGATAGAAAACTTATTTTCAGTTTTGTACTAGGGAAAGAAGGTTTACTACAAAAAATCCTAGTTGCGTATATGGGAGTTGATACAAAAAACTAATAGTCTGGTGTGATGCCACTATTGACTGGAAATGGCATCCATCAAAATGCCTATCCTGCCAGACTTACAAAGCAAGGAGCTCAGATGGGAGCTCCTGTATTTGTCCATATACAGATAACCATGAGGTGGATTTATGTTACTTGGTTAGGTATACTGAGTTACCTAAGTTATGGGAAATATTTACTTTAATCATAGCTTGTTCACCTCTTGACGCAAATGGCTATTTTACAATTTCTGCAGCGGGTATGATAATAGAAGATATGCAAATAGATTATGCTAACCCAGTTACTTTTTGGAGTACTATGTCTTATTTTCTTTCTAGAAAAAATCATGTGGTATATGTGGAACGCAAAAGAGAGGTAGACAGAGTCAACCTGAAAGGCTAACAGTATGTCAGATATAGTAATAAGAACTACCATTGATGACAAAGGTAGAGAACGTATAGAGCAAATAGGTAAAGCATCACGTAAGACAGGTAAGAAAGTTAAAGGTCTTGGTGATACCTTAAAGAAAGCTTTTGCTGTTGTTGGTGTGTATAAAGGATTGCATTTCTTAATAAATAATTTACGGAATGCAGTAACGCAAGTAGTTAAATTCGAACATGCTATAACTCGTGTAAAGGCTATAGGTCAGCTTAAAGGAGATATCTCTGGTTTAAATAAAGAGTTGCGTAACATGGCTGCGCGTACAGAGTTTACTGCAACAACTGTTGCAGAGGCTATGCTTTTAATTACCAAGGGTGGAGCTAGAGGTAAGAAAGCTATAAGTTTGTTAGATAAGTCTATGGATTTAGCTACAGCTTCAGGTAATAGCTTAGGGGAAACAGCTGATGCTGTATTGACAGTAATGAATCAATTTGGTGTTAAACCGCTTAGAGCTGTAAATGTAACAGCAAAAGCTTTAGTGAACACTAAATTAACTTTAGATACGTTCATGGGATCTTTAAAACATACTGGACCTGTTGCTTCTCAACTTGGCGAGGAGTTGGAAGAAGTAGCTGCTATATTAGGTATTCTAGCGGATAGTGGTATAGAAGGAAGTCTTGCAGGTACAAATCTTAAGAACATGTTAACTCAGTTACTCAAGCCTACCTCCGCAACTTCTGCAGCTTTGAAAGATATGGATTTAACTGGCATGAGCTTAGTTGATGTATTGAAAGCTCTCAAAGATAAAGGGTTTAAAGTAAAAGATAATCTGGAGCAGTTCAATAAACGTGCAGTTATAGGTGCAACTGTTGTATCAAATATGTCTAGTAAAGTAAAAGCTCTTTCAAAAGAATTAAGAGATAGTACAGTAAATGCTAAATCTATGGCAGATGAAATGCGTGATTCACTTGAAAATAGATGGAAGATAATGATATCTGTTTTGAATGAAGTAAGTCTCAGCATAGCTGATGCTTTTGGTAATCGCCCTAAAGATTTTATAACTTCATTAACTGATTCCTTTAGGGATCTTGACACCTGGGTAGATAACAATCAAGATGGTATAAGAACAACTGGTTTACTAATAGAAATTTTAGCTGATTCTGCTTTATTAGCGTCTAAAATGGTTGGTAAAATGGTAACTAGTTTAGCTAGTCTTTTCAATATGAATATAGAGATGAAGGGTGTATCTGCTTCAAAATATTACACTGAGCAAAATGTTAAAGACATAGAGAATATAGTTAAACTTAGAAAAGAATTGGGTAAAGCTAGAGCTGAATGGGCGGATGAAAGCAGAGGTAAGTTTTTTGCTGCTCCAATGGAAGGTATGAAAAAAGCTGGGCACGCTTTAGCCGAAGCCACAAAGCAGTATAAAAAAACGTATAAGGAAACAGCTTCAAGCTTTATTTTTACCGGTAAAGGTAGAGAAGCAGATGCCAAAGCTACTAGCAATACTTTATCCACAGTAAAATATGGAGTAAAATCTAGAGCAGGTAGTGAAAGTGATGGAGGTACTGGTGCTGGTACTGGTACTGGTACAGATTCTGAAACTCTCGCTAAAGCTTTAGCTCTATCAATCCAACAAGAAAAAGCTGCAAAAGCTGCAAAAGCTGCAGCAGAAGCAGCAGCAGTAGCATCAAAAGCAGCAGCAGCAGCAGCAAAAGCAGCAGCAGCAGCAAAAGTATTGAAGGTAAAACAATTTGATGCTGCTATGGTTCGTGCTGAGAAAAAAGAGATAAACGACTTAGAGCAGACAAGTATAACGCTCAAGGAACGTTTACTTACATTAGATAACGAACTTCTAGCAAATACTAAAGCGTTAAAGGATGCTTACGCTGAGCAGACCCAATACAAAATAGATATGATGTCTGGTATAATGGAGGCTGCTCAGGGAGCTAATGATATTGCTTCTGCAATATCTGATGCTGCTTTTGGTAAAAAGATATCTCAGTATCAACAAGAGATGGCAATGATTGATGCTAAGTATCAGAGAGAGATAAGTAAAGATGGTATTTCTAAACGTAGAAAAATAAAACTTGAAAAAAAGTATACAGCTCAAAAGCTAGTGCAAGAGAAAAAGATTGAAGAAGCTAAGAAAAAGCAAGCTAAACTTGATGCTGCTATGGCTATAGCTACGGCGACAATGAGTGCTGTTTTAGCTGTTGTAAATACTGTTGCACAAACAACAGGTGGACCTGCAACAAGGATAATAGCCGGTATAGCTATTGGAGCTATAGCTGCTGCATATACTGCTCAGGTAATTAGTGCAGCTTCAGCTTTATCCTCATTACGTGAAGGTAGTAATGGACCTATCCAAGGTAATGGGAATGCAACATCTGATAGCAATCTATACAATCTATCTGCGGGAGAACATGTGTTGAGTCGGTATCAAGTTCAAAAACTCGGTGGTGATGAAGCTATAGCTCAAGCGTTAGATAGAGGTAAACCTATGAAGGGTGGAGGTAGCAGTATAGTATTTCAAAATGTAATAGGGACTGAGGAGTTTGTAAGGGATAATGTAATGCCTGTTATACACGAGGAGTTAAATAGATGAGTACAGTTACTTTTACAATAACAGATAATATTACTACCAGTCTTACTATAACAGGTAGTATAGTATATGGTACACAGTTCTGGAAGAAAAGATTGAATCAATTCAAACTAGATATTTCAGATGGTACAGAAAAAGTTTATGATTCTGGGCCTACGAAAATATATGGGGAATTGGTGATGAAGAATTTAGCTTCATACGATGGTGAGGATTTTAGGGAGTGGTTAGAGGATTACGTTAAATTCCAAAAGAATCGCTTCACTATATCTGCTGTAACAGGTGTTGACTTGGGTAACGGTACTAACACTGCCTTACTCAATGTCCGTTACGCAGGAGGTACGGATTCAGAGGGTATGGTAACTCTTGTCCCTCCGCAGAAGTATGATTTATTTTTCCCTTACATGTTATTAGTTTCTTAGGAGGAGAGTATGGTTACGACAATAAGGATTTTCCCTAATTCATCTGACGACTGGAGTACTACCTCTCCATTCTCTGGATACACAAATAATGTCAATGGGTTTTTTGTCAGCAATGTTCCAAGCCAAACAATTACTGGATACACAGAGATACCTTCATCATTACTTGATATAGGTAAGATGAATCAAAAAGTAGATATCTTAAAAAAGCTTCAGTTGATTCAAGAGACTACTAAAATACAAGGTGTAGGCGGTTTAGCAAAACAAGCTGATGTTTCTTTCACATTAGAGAATACTGCTAGGACTGTAGATCCTATTGCCCTAATAGGTAGACAAGTCAAATTTGTTGTTAATGGATCTACTGCTTTTACAGGTAAGATATACAAAGTCAAGCCTTCATTAAATAAAGTTGTTTTTAGTTGTCGTAGCCGTAATATATTGGATACTATGCTAGGTACGTTAGCTAATAGCCCGTATGAGAATTATGCTGATAATATCATACCTATCTTATACGGTGATTTCACTTATGACCAATCTTTTATGCCTGTTGTGTTATCTGGATTTAGTCAGTTAGATGTTTCTACTGTTGGGATAGAAGACATAACCGATTTATTTTCTTGGGATGAGGAATCTAAAGTAAAGTATAAGGTGACAGATGATGTGTCTAATTTAGTTATAAGTGCCGATAACAAGAGAATTATACTTGGTAAAGAGCCATTGAAATTAGATTTAGCTATAACAGATTCTGGTGATAGGTATATCGAAATATATGTAGAGCAGATAGCCACTACTAATATCGTTTTTAAAGTTGATCCTGCTACTGCATTTACTACATCAACTATATACAAAGATGATGATGACAATTTATTATTGTTCAAAGAATTGAATGGCTCAGTATACACTTTTTGGTGCATTATAGATCCAGATAGTGCTACTATTCAATATGTATCTGGCACGGATAATGGTACTTTAACTATAGATACAAGTTCTGCTGCTAGTTATAGTATTGATATAAATGATAAGAAACCTCATTACATTCAAATAGATGATGAGATAATGCATGTGTTTCAAGTAGAGTATACTATATTTACGACAGGTAAGTTTGCTACGTGGAAAGTTTATAGAGGTATGAAAGATACTGACATAGCTGCTCATGCTGATGAATCTAGTGTAATATTTCTTGATGTGGAGAATGAAGCTCAGGATATATATTGTCAAGCTCTTATACCTTGTCTAGGTTTCACTGGGTATGGTAATGATAACGGCGATGAGGTAGGTGAGTTAGATTTAAGTGATTATAGTAAGATTGAAGATTGGAAATACCCTGCCGTTAATTCCAATAATGCTGTTAGTCTGCAGTGGGATAGTAGCGATTATGATCTTCAAACATATGATGGTGTAGAATCAAAGAAATCTGTATTTAGTTTTCCATTGGTTGTTCCAAAAATATCTGTTACAGGTAGTATAAAAAACATGCGTCTAGTTGGTAGATTTCAACTAGATTCAATGTGTGGTGATACAGTATTAACTCAAGTATGGTTTAGATCGGCTTACAATGATATATATGTCAGTACTTTTGGCGAACAGTATGCAGGACTCATAGGCTTCAATACAGGAGCGGGTAAATTAAATGGTATAACTGGTGATGATAATATACCTCCAAAGAAATTTATTAGTGATCTTACTGAGTCTTATCATTATGATACCTCATATTTATTATCAATAACTGAATTTAACGGGGCAACTAATTCAGTAACATTTGAAAATAATTCTGCTTCATCTCCTCAGGATGGATTGAGTGATTATAGTCTTTTAGGTTTTGCTGAATATGATATGGTTGCTGGGGCTTCTGGTATAGCATTTGGAGGTTACGACTACTCTTTGTTCACAGTCGATACTGATACTGGAGAGATAATACCTAATTGGTTTTTAAACACTGATGAGTTTAATGATGCCACTATAGAATTAGTTTGGGCGTGCCAAACTGTCAAGAATGATTGGGCTATAATAGATTTTGAATTTTCTGATATATTTATCATAATGGATTTTATGGTTAATCTCAATAAGACTCGTATCTGGGCTCAAGGCAAAGGAACAATCTACGATGGTACATATTATAGTAGCAATTATTCTGATGGTACATTAATAGATGATCCTGCGTCACAAATAGAATCATTTTTGAGGGATCAGGCAGGTATAACTAATATAGATCAAAGTTCTTTTCAGAACGCTACAACTAAAAGAGATGGTTATAAATCATCTTTCGCTCAATATGAGAGTACTGTTAGGCTAGATACTATATTAAAAAAATACTGTGACGATCATGGTTTAATTATTGGAGAGAATCAGTTTGGCAATATTACTATGCACGCCATAGAGAATGTAGATGTGTCAACAAACATAGCAAACTCACAAATATTAATGTCTGGTAATGTAACTAAATGGAGTGAAGCTTATACCGATTCCAGTAGGTTAATTACTTCTTTAGATGTGAGATATGCTAAAAGACATACTGATAGTACCTTTACCTCTGTTTACAATGCTGATAGTTTGTTGAGTAGTAATTTATCTGGAGCTGAAGATATATTAGACGATGATAGAGCAGCTACGTTTGATTTAACTACTGTTTTCGATCTTGATACAGTTAAAGATATATCCAGACTCGTAGCTAGGCTTTATACCTCTATACTCCGTATAGTTACTGTGTACTGTACATTAGGAGTTTCCAGTACAGAGGTAGGTAAGTATTTTCATTTTTCTTCGGATACTTACATAAAGGGTACAACTGATAAGAAGTATTTATGTATAGAAAGAGAATTTCAAGCGGGTATAAATGATAAGAAACCTTATATCAAATTAGTAGGTATAGAATTTGATGCTACACCTCCAATTGTGGTATTAGAGAATACAGTTAACATAGGTGCTTGGCAATCAAGTACTCAATACGATATTGGACCAAATCAAACCGAGGAGTAGACTATGTCTATAACAAATAATGAAGTTGAAGTTTTCAGTGACAGTAGAATCAGACCTCTTGCAGATCAACTATCAAAAACTTATAATATGTGTAGTTT
>Ga0075125_10000854_pt1 | contig 14135 bp, 20 predicted proteins | sample AntAceMetag02UKN_FD_69810 | JGI IMG/M metagenome (GOLD analysis project Ga0075125, IMG submission 69810) | Saline lake microbial communities from Ace Lake, Antarctica - Antarctic Ace Lake Metagenome 02UKN | ecosystem: Environmental > Aquatic > Non-marine Saline and Alkaline > Saline | place... | reverse complement strand
ACAATCAATGCGGATTGGCTTTCTGACAAAATACAAGAGTCTATCGACAAAATAAATACTTCAGGAAAAGCAGGTTTTGATGGATTTGTAGGCAGCCTTATTATCTTGGACAACGAAATTCTTGGCGTACAAAAAACAATGGCAGATTTAGCTGATGCAAGTGCCAACACTGCCGCAGCTTTTAAATTCGAGTGGCCCGCCGCCTTCACTGCCACTGCGGCTTCTCTCGATGAGTTTGCGACAGAATCAACCACAAGTTTTGACGGAATCAAGAATTCAGCGGGCGGAATTATAACACCACTGGACGGAATAAATAATAGTTTCGGCAGAATCAAAGAAACCGCTAGTGGCATTATTGTAGCAGTAAAGGATCTTGCGGGACAATCAACCACAAGTTTCGGAGAAATTAGAGATTCTGCCGGAAACCTGCTTATATCCTTGGATGATATCAGGACAGGTTTCGGAGAAATTTTCGATGCACAAGGCAATCTGATCGCGTCACTTGATACTCTGAACGGTGGGTCTTCCAGCCTCGAAGATGCTTTAATTGAGGGACTGGAAGGATTTACCCCTACAGCTCCGGGGAATATGGATACAACCATGGCCAGGATTGCTGATAGCCTTGATAAATTAGTTGCTTTGAAAGGGGTTCTCTGGGCATGACCACCAGCATGTATAAAAATTTAGGATCATTTAACGAAAAAGAGTTGATGAGTGCCGACTACGTAGAATCGCCGGAATCTGGGCAGGCTGGTTATGGCAGGATATACGATTCAACTCAATTTGGCTGGACCCGAAGAACTACCGTCAGGATCGTGCTGAATTGCTGGAAAAGTGATTTGAAGACAGTGCTCGATGCTTTGCCAACAAATCCAACAAATCTAACATCTGTTGCCGGTAAGAATTCGGACGGGACTGAGGCAACCAGACTGCAATGGGGTGCCGGCTATGAATTGAAAGATGCCCGCCCGCAATATATATCACCGTCCATTGTTAAGCTATCGTGCACATATTCGAAAGATGCCGCTGAAGCACAGGACGTTAAGCCTGACGAATTGACTATCGTATGCTCTGCAGGGGTATATACTGTTAGGTGGCAAACAGTTGTCTTCAAGACGTTTGACACTGGAACTGGGGTATGTGGGACAACCGGCCTGGTGTTCACCAAATCCAACCAGGAAAAGCGCCGCTGTACAGTAACGACGGCGGATGATGAAACACCCCACGTCAATATGACGGTGCAAAATAAAGACCGCTGGTATAATGTGCTGAAAGTGTATTGTGATAGCGTGCTCACTGAAACGCTTTCCGTCTTGACGAAAGAAATCGTTACAGGGACAGAAACCACATCAACCTATGACGCCGCCGAAATCGGAGAAGTTGTCCACGAAACAACCTATCTTGGCACTATATACGCCGCCGACCTGTACTGGGCAGTCTCGGGCAACCAAGTGCGATTATATTGGTCAGGCGCCGCTGTATGGGATTTTGAAAACTAATGGCCAATTTCGCACAGTCGTTTTCTCACACGGTCGGTGATTTGCCCGACCCTGCTATTTTGGCCAAAGAACAATACAATGAAATCAAGGCGGCGATTGATGAATTACAGGCAAAGGTGATTACCGGCGTTTCTAACACCGACAACGAGTTGTCGCTGGATTTCCACGACAACTCGTTGTCAATCGACTTTTCGAAGCCATCCGCCAATGTCCCCGCTACCGATAGCACAGTTGTGACATTAGCGAGCAATATATCATGGGACGGATCAAGTTTGTCGTATGTACCTATAAGTCTTTACTTCGGAGAAGGCGGGCGCTTGTGGAGCATGGAGCAGGGTGAAGCTGTAATAATAGACACAGCAGAAGATTGTACTTGTGAGTAATGACTGATCATTTGAAATCGAGAAACGGGCATTTATTAAAAACCCTTTCAGGTTCTCTCTGCAATGATTGTGGTGATATTATACTGATATTGCAATCAGATTTGTACTGGTATTTTATCGAGGGAGACGCCACTGCGCGGGATGAAATTACAGATATCATAAGCAATGGCGCAAAAAACTTTTCATGGGCCACAACGCTAACGGTTCCGGATCCAGTTGCAGGGCTAGTGTCGAGACTGCCAACCAGCGGTTCTCTCGCTGGTTGTGATTCCGACGAAATAACTGTGACAGTGGATCCCACAGGATTGGTCGGTGGCAATACTTACGCCGGGTCACTAGAGGCAGAAGACGCTGGAACAACCGTGTCCGATAGCATCGCGCTTACAATCTTTGTTTTTCCCAGATACGAGGGTTCAGTCGATTTTGCATGGCAGGCTTCGCCAAATTCTGGCTGGCTAGCGCGAGATATTGATTATGATATGGATTATGTCGCAGAAAGTCAAGTGCAGTATTATTCCGGAAATTTCGGGGCGGCCAGTAATTTTAGGTTGACGCTGGATTATGACACAATCACGGGCAACTGGACATTACTTGCCACAAAAGGTTCTCCTCCAACATCAACAATATATGACGCACAGGTACCATGCACGATGAGAATGACAGACGGATATCCATCCGGCAAGGTCGATTGGTTTTGCAGGGGTTACGGGATGTTTAAGTTTGCCTGGGGTCCAGACGCACACGACGAACCATATGACAACCCCTTATGGTGGGAAGGATTAAAATGGAAGGAAGTCAGAAGCGCGGGCACATCATGGCCTGGTACAAGCACGGGCACAGCGCCCATTGTTTCGGACTGCCCAGAAAACATACAATGGAACAGCGGTAACCATGGGGCGGCCAGTAATTTCAACTTTACACTTAACGGCGGCACAGGAATATGTGTATGGCGGAAATCGCTAACAGAATACTATAATGGCGCCGCCCCAATCACTGGTGGCACAAAAGACACGATGCCTGTTGGATCGTTTTCTTTTGGCCAGGGGGAAGGAACGATCACAATAAGCTGGGGGCCAGGAGTATGGTAAGGGACTTTTCAGACACCGGAAATGGATATTATAGATGGATAGGCGGCAAAGGTAAAATGCTCATCCCCGAGGGTTATGAGAAGATTCCCGGAACATCCGACATGATTATGCCCGCCTTGCGTCCGTGCCCACACAGGGGGGAAAAAATAGTAGAGAAGTCATGCTGCGGTTTGGTCAAGATTATGTTCTGCGATCTTTACGCGGATCGCACAACCAGGTCAAAGTGCAAAAATTGTAATCATTTATATTGACTTATAACCATAGGTCAATACAGTGTCTCCATGATTTGTTACGTTCTACTCCAATCATCAACACCAAAGGCCATAAAATGAAAATCCATATCAATTCCTGCCATGCCGCACTCGAATACGATCAAGCCAGATTATTGACAGAAATAGGATGTACAGTCACTGGCATATTCGATGTTGGATCGAATCAGCGCCCGAAGATTCCCGGCGTCACTGACCTGCAATGGCCAGAAGAAATACATGACCGGAACAAGCGCTCTAACGAATTGACCCTTTCTGATCTTGATAATCCTGACATTATTCTTGTCCACCAAACCGCCGATTTTGTTGATAGATGTTTCAATCTATCCAAATTAGGGAAACCAGTAATCGGTATAGTTTTCGGGCAAGGCAACATGAAAGAACATGGCCGGATGGCAGAATTGATGAGATCTACCGACAATATCTTCCTGATTGCGTATGCCCTAAAGGAATTCAACGCATATATCCATTTAGGCGCGCCGGCTGATCGTTTGTTTATGATAAGATTCAGCAAGTCGCGTGCTGATTTTGACCCCACCGCATGGGTAGGATCATCACGCGATTGCTTTCTGCCTTGTAATTCAGTGCAATATAGAGGTGCTTGCAATCCAGAAGCTGTTGACTTATTGCAATCATGCCGATCAATCAATGTTGTGGTGGGTGGGCGAGAAACCGAAAAGATAGGCGGTCTGGGAGAATTGTCATTTGACGATTACCGCGAAAGATTACGTTTATCAGCGTGTTATCTTCATGTCGGCACTGTTCCCGCTCCTTATACGCTGACTCTCGTCGAAGCGGCATGTGCCGGAACCCCAATCATTGCCTTTGACAATGGCCAGGGATTAGAGCTTGAGGGGTTCATGGTACGCACGGTGACAACGGTGCAGGCGGCTGTGTATGAAATCAAAAGAATTATGAACGAGGACGGATACCGTCAGAATAGACATGATCATTCTGTTTGGTTGGCTGAAACAGCCTTTAATGAGGTGAGAATCAAAAACCAGTGGCGGCTATTACTGCAAGCTGCAATGACAACGTAATAATAATCAGGGGTAAAAATGGATACTGACCCAGACGCTTATTCTACTCATATTCCCATTTTAATGGCCGCCGTTCTGCGATCATCCGGCCCCGTCATAGAATTCGGGATGGGGCACTATTCGACCCCTATCCTTCATCAGCTTTGCCATAACAGATTGCTTCTGTCGGTTGAATCAGACGCTGAATTTGGCAGTCAATTCAGCTACATGAAAACCGAGCGTCATGATATATGCTTTATACCGGATCACGATTGGTCCGCCGCAGATGGCGCTGTTCAGTTTGCAGTGAAATCAGTCGAAGATGAACCATGGCCGCCCTTAGGGGTAGTTTTCATTGACCATGGAGATGTCTCACAGCGAGCAAAGGACATTTTGCGATTTGAGGATTTAGCCGAATACATAGTGATTCACGATTCCAATGTTGCCGCCTATGGATATGAGGCCACATTCCCGCATTTCAAATACAAATATGAGTGGATGCCTTATGTCATACACACTACGGTATTGAGCAATTTCAAGCCATTTGAACTATTACAACGCCACGGAAAGAAGGTGAGATGAAGTTTTACGATCATGAATTAGGCAAAGATTCTTTTATGACACCCCACGGAAAATCATTGGATGCATCTTTCCGATTAGGGACAAATGACCGAGACACCCTGACGGCTTGCATTGTTGGTGACGATTACCATTTTACTTCTTTCGTCGAGCCTGCATACATGTTGCCAGCTACACACCAACATGCTATAGATCTTGGCGGCCATATAGGAGGCTGCAGCCTTATCCTTGCATCATTGGGCTATGCCGTCAAAGCTGTCGAAGTGTTGCCGGAAAATCAAGAGCTATTTATGCTTAATGTTGCTTCTTCCGGCTTGCTGGGCAAGATTACGCTTTATAGTCATGCTGTCAGCAACACCGATGGTGATGTGATAACAGTCCAATACGGCGACACATCGACCGAATCCGGCCGGATGCATCAATTCATGGGAAACACTAGACTAGGCCAAAGCATAGATTCCCGTCAGGAATGCAAGGTAACAACGATATCGCTTGAAACATTGCTCGCAGATATTGACCGATGCCATATAGTTAAGACTGATTGCGAGGGATCGGAGTGGAAAGCTTTTGCAAACCTATCAGACGCCGCCCTTAATAAAATTGATTGGATATCCGCAGAACTACACGACGGATCCCCAGAAGAATTAACCAACATGTTTATGGATATGCTCCGTGGCCAATTTGAGGACGTGTCGGAATTACATCGAATGCCTATAGGTCACAACCTGTTTAAATCAAAGAAGCTTTAGTTTAATGACTGATCCCACAATCGCTATACTATGTCCTGCAAGGCCAAATTCCGAATGGCTTGCCCATTTCCTACTGTCTTACAGCGTCACCATACATGATGCCATCCTAACAGAGTTGCTTATTGCGATCAGCGAACATGACACATGGAACGATACCGCAAGGAAATACATGGACGGAAGAGATGGCATAAAATTCTACAACACTCCGCCCAATAACAAGATGGGCCGATTCGGTCACCATATCTATTATAACAGGCTGGTAAGAGAAACTAATGCTGACTGGGTTATTCTGGCTTGTGATGATTGGGATTTCATTATGCAAGATTGGGATAAATACCTCCGGGAATTTATTATCAAGCGCGGTCTGGGAGCCGATGGAGTTCATGCCATATTCCCGCGTTTGCCTGGTAATATGGTTTGCACCATGTTTTCGCGGGGATATATTAATCTGATGGATGGTGTCGTTTCGAGGCATTGGTCTGTCGATACATATACCAGCAATGTTGTACATGGTTCCGACATGGTATATTTGCCGACTGATGAAGCCATTTTTATTGATTATACACAATGGCCAGAAACTAAAGGTACTACCCCAAAAGAATGCCTTCCAACTGAACCAACACTCCCATACAGCGCGGATCCAAATGTCAAAGAATTGACCCGCCTGGATATTTTGGCAGTGAACAGTAGGTTAGGCGGAAACAACTGATATGCAGAATGCGAACGTAATAATCCCGACATATAATGAGGCAGAATCTATCGCTGGATTAATTGATGCCACCCATGCGCTGGGAATAGAAGATGTCTGGGTTATAGATAACGGCGATGATAATACCGCTGCCATTGCGGAAGAGCACGCCGCCACAGTATTTAAGAGGCACTACAAACTCACATTCGGAGAAAGCATAAGGGACAGTTTGCACAATTCTCTGCTTGCTGGATTCGAATATTCCGTGATAATGGATGCTGGTAATACTCACAATCCAAGTGACATACCACGTTTACTTCATCATGCCCCGTCCCATGATATTGTTATTGGGTCGAGATTTATACATCCCGCCCCATTTCTTGGCTTCCGGACAATCATTAGTCGCGCCGCCACAATGTTGTTTAACGATCTATTCCATTCGCATTTTTCGGATGTCACTAGCGGATTCCGATGCTATAACCTGCAGGCCGTCAACAAACATATGGAGCTTTCAGAATCAAACATGTTTGCCGTCCAGATGGAATTGTTAGCCATTGTCTATCACCATGGCGCAAACTGCATGGAAATCCCGATTGAATATAAGCTTACAAACTCGACGTTTAGCATCAAAATGATACCAGACGCGATCAAATCATTACGAAGATTGACAGGGGAATATGCAACTGATAGAAAAAGAGCATAGAGAATTGCTGATAGTAGGGCATCCTAGATCAGGTACTCGCTATATGTCCGCATTGTGCCAGACACTGGGCAAGAATATAGGTTCCGAGCATAATATGGGTTCTGATGGAATATCAACCTGCCTATACGCCGCCTGTGAAAATCCAAGATGGGGCCCGGATCCAGAAAGGTATTCGTTTTCCACGACTATTCATCTTGTGCGGGATCCTGTGAAGGTGATTTCTTCCGTGTTGGCTGTTGTGGACGAGGAAATGCAGGCAATGATGGCACGTTCGGTCGGTGTTGATCCAGAAACACCAAAGTTGGAAAGGGTTTGCGCGGTGTATTTACGCTGGCACGAATATATTACCGCTTTGCTACACCCACACTATCGGATATGCGTTGAGGACGCCGTGCCATCATTGCGAAACCTGTTCTTTATCCCGTCACCTTTGCCATCATTGCCGCCAACAAATTGGAATTGCCGGGAATGGTACAACTCTGGTAAACGAGCTCCTGACATAACGAGGGAAGAATTAGGAGAAAAGCTCCCCATGAAGCTATTTGCTCAGTTGTTTATAGAGTTGGCCGGGGAATATGGATACGACAGGGAATATTATGAAAATATTTAGTGATTACCACCACGGGGCATTGGCAAGATGGATGTTATATCTATTTGGTGACCGGCTTGGGAATGATGTATATTTCCCTGATTCAGAGCTTGGAACAAAGGCAAACGCGGCACCTACAGGTGTCTGGGGTGTCTGGATGCCACAAAGCCATACCAACCTTGCCATCGACGACGAAACATGGGACAAATGCGGCCATAGTTGCGGCTATGATGAGTTTATGTCTGCTACCTGGGATATGGTGATTATCACGAGACCGGAATCCATACCCGTATTTCTCCGCCTGGGCCACCCAAAGCCTGGCACGATTTATATCGGAGTAAGCGGCAATGAAGGAACGGCTTACGATTGGCACTGGATAAAGCATTTTATTGCCAGTGATTTAAGTTCCTTCAATTCTGCCCCAGCGGATTTGCACAAGATACATATCCCGCAGGAATTTGGCCGCCGCTTCGACCAGGGGTTTATTCCTGTCACCGAAGAAGGATTGCATAATGTCCATTCCTTCACCAACAATCTAAAGGGCTTCGACAACCGCATACCGGTATCATGCAAAGGGGGCCCCGGGGTCAACATATTCAAAATCTGGTCGGATATGGTGGCAGCGTTGCCAGACCATCGGTGCGCGTGTTTTGGCCATACGAACAAAGAGACATTAGGATTTGACTGCCTGAGCGAGCAATATCTGCCCGAAAAATACCATGCCGCCGCTGTGACGTGGAATTTCAAAACATTTGAAGGATACGGTCATTCTTTATTGCAGTCACTTCCGGCTGGCCGTCCCGTGATTGTTCCCAGCGGGTTTTACGACACACGAACGGCTGGCCGCTATTTGATCGAAGGGGTTACTTGCTTCCACGTCGATTATGACGGCGCTGATTGTGCCCGTAAGATAAAGGAAGTAACCGGTGACCTTGACACCGCGAATGAAAACGCCAAGCGCTGCTATGATAAATATAAAGAAATGTTTGACTGGCAGGCTGATGCTGAGTGTGTCAGGGAATGGCTGAAGGAAACCGTATAAACAGGAAGGAAAGAAATGAATACCCTGGAATCATTCACCTGCGGTAAAAGCAACAAGGATTCGGTGTCTAAGGTCAACGTCGAGTGCCTGAAAATAAAAGCATGCGGGACCATGAAGCGGGGGAAATACTATAATCTATGCACATGGCGTGATAGTAAGGATTTCGCCGGCTATACAATCATGGGACCTTGGGATGATTTTAACGCGGCCAGTGAATGGGCTATGGAATCAGCAAAGAAAAAAGGCTTCATTGTGGTAAAAACAGTATGAACATCTTTTGTGACTTCCATCATGCTGGCATGGCACAAGGAATCCAGCGGCTGTTTCATGACCGGCTGGGGCATAAAGTATATTTCCCCAATCAAAAATGGTGCCGGGATGTATCAATAGAATGGCCGGGGCCGGATGGCGGACTAATTTGGACGCTCTGTAGCGAATTGGGCGATACATGGGCAGGGTGCGATCTCCCTGAATTGATATCGTCTGACAGATTCTTTGAAATCGATTGGGATATTGTCTTGATATCGCGGACAGAATCCCAGTCAGTCATAAAGCATTTGCTTGATTTACATCAAAGCAGCCCTAAGTTAATTGCTGTATGTGGCAATGAGGGTGGCGGATTTGACTATGAGTGGATCCCAAATCTTATGTCGTCAGCACTCTCTACGTTCATACAGGCCCCGGCAAGCGTTTACCGCCTGCTTTACAGCCAGGAATTTGGACGGCACATTATGGATGCCCCGTTCGAACCGATTACTAATGATTCGCTGCACACGGTTAATGCGTTTATGCATAATCATCAGCATTTCAGAGACCCATACGCCGGTCCAGACGGTGATGGATCAACACCTTTTGGTTTGTGGCTCGATGTCAGGGGCCGGCTACCAGCTCACAAATTCCGATCATTCGGCAATACTTGCGAACACGGCTTAAAATTCAATGTTCAGATGCCGGAAGCATACCGGTCAGGCTCTCTCACGTGGCACTATAAGCCAGCAGAAGGATACGGGTTCAGCGTGTTACAATCTGTCGCATCAGGCCGGCTGGTACTTGTCCAGCGTGGATTTTACGATGACCGAATGGCCCATAAGTATCTCCTGCCGGGCGAAACCTGTTTTGAAACCGATTGGTCTGCCAAAAGCATTGCTGACATCATCTGGTGGTATTCTTCTTCTTTGGACCGAGCCAATGAATACGCCGAGAAATGCTACAAAATCGGGAAGAAGATGTTTAACTGGGCATTAGAGGCTGAGTGTGTCAGGGAATGGCTGAAGGAGTTGAAATGATAGAAAGTATATTAAGATGGGTTTTGACGGGTGAGGTGGGCAGTAGCTCGAAGGCTATGGCCGCCGCAATCGCGAGAATAAAGATAGAAGACAACTTCCATCCGCTTGATCCGCATGATTTCCGTGAGTGTATAATGTTTTTACGGGCAGTTCCGGAAGCGCGGAAGTATATGGGCAGGGTGGCGGAATTATCCGATGTATGGTCCGCTATGGTAGATCAGTGGGGTGGGATAGAAAGCTTGTTCTTTAATGAGGCTGGAATTGATTATGAAAAGGGCAGATACGCGCCCCACACTTATGAGTTAATACAGGAAATTATTCGTTCCGTGCAGGATATTGTCCCAAACGAGACAATTAAGCAAGAAAGGGACGTAACGAGCAGATGAATTCCCCTTTTCTGAGAAATGGCGTTTGTATCATCCCCGGTCGCAGCGTGATGCATGTGGGATGGTCAACAATACGCAAGATACAAGCAGAACAGCATCCATATTGCGCTCTCTGCGGCTTCCGTCCGCCCCACGGTAATAACGACGTGCATCATATCATTCCGCGTCATATTCGGGCAGATTTAGCCTTGGAATTATGGAATCTAGTCACGTTATGCCGCCGGTATGATTGTCACCTTCGCGCAGGGCATTTTGGCAATTATCGCAAATATTGGAATCCGGACATTTTAAAGGTTATTGGCAACACCGGCCGGTCGTTGATGTTGGCGGAAGAATCGTTCAAGGAAAACCAACAGAAGATAGAGCAGGCGCTTGGAATGGATGATAAAATGAAAGCAAAGAGGAGCCACGGGAATTTTATGACGGATTAGATTATAATAATGCCGCTGGATAGCGAAAAACATGGGCAAACGTAACTGGTCGATTCCGGACGTTCGCGGAAGGGCCACCCATGCGCCGGAATTCATACCGGGTTCAAATCCCGGCAGCGGCATTTTAATTAGAGAGGTATACTTTTTAAAGGCCAGATGGGATCGAGATTCGAAAAAGATCAATCTTGACCGGACCAGAAGAAAGGATAAAAGCAATGGATGAAAGCAAAATAGTATTTGAATGCATCATACGTGCGGCGCTGGTGACGGCTTTTAATGGAGGGATACCGGAACAAGAGATCTATGATATGTTGGCAGCTGAATTGACGGAATTTAAACAGCGCCATCCAAGGTATCATAATAAATTGAAACCATCAGTACTCAATAAAAATGGAAAGGATTAATATGCCAGCACTCAATTTCAAAAAACGGTTTGCACAGGACGTGGAGTCAGGGAAGAAACACCAAGCGATCATAAGGCTGCGTAAAATCCCGATTGAGCAGGGTGACAGACTTTTTTTGTTCGCGTCCATGAGGCGCATTGAATGCCGCAAATTAGGTGAGTTTGACTGCTCTTTGGCATTGTCCTTTGAGATCACGCTAGAGGAACGCGCGTATTGCAACGGCTATATTCTCACTTGCGCCCAGCTTTCCAGCATAGCTAATAAGGATGGATTCAGGACATCGCAGGAATTCATTGACTTTTTGAAGGGAACTTACGGCTTGCCCTTTGTGGGTCAATTGATTAAGTGGGAAAACGAATGATGAAAAGAGTTTTTATTGTAGCTGGCGCTGAAGCGTCTGGGACACATTTGGTGGCGTCGATATTAGTTAATCACGGATGTATTGATTCTGATGATTTTGCCCCACCACCAGGACAAGCAGGCGAAGACGGCTTGTGGTATTACATCAAGAATAATTTGCCATTTCCACCTATGCCTGCCGCCGTTGGAATTTGTTTCCGACTATCTTTCCCTATGGGCCTCGACGATCCCAATTTGTCCATGGTTCTTTGGCAATTCAAGTGCCTCGGTTACAATCCTATGGCACTGGTCACCATGAGGGATTGGCGCTGCATCACCGGCGCACACCTGGCAGATAATACACACGCTAGAAGCAAACAACATTCCGACAACAAGAAAAAAAAAGCATATTGTGACATATTCCATCCGCTAGCTTTCAGCGGCGATGAATATATCATTATATCTTATGAGTCTTTAGTTTCTCGCCCGCAAAGCGTGTCAAAATGGATGGTTGAAGCTTGCGGTTTGAAGTTCGAAAAGGATTCCGTTCCGTTGATTTATGACGGAAATAGTAAGTATTACGACGAGGCATAAAAGTAAGAATTGATAGACACTGTCAGCGGAAGAAATGAAACATTACTACAAAGATAAATATTGCACTATATACCATGCCGATTGTCGAGATATACTTCCGACGCTTGGCAAGGTTGATTTAGTGCTTACCGATCCGCCCTATGGGATCGATGCTGATAAAAACGCAAAGCGGAATGCGGGGAAGGGTAGAAGGAAAATCCACCCCTACGCCGGACCGCTTTGGGATAGTTCTACGATAGATGCATTTACAATTGATATGGTTTTGCAATCTTCCCAACATGCCATAATATGGGGTGGTAATTACTATTCTTTCGCATTGCCTTCGTCCATGGGCTGGTTAGTTTGGGATAAAGGGACGAGAAATTTTACTCTTAGCGACGGGGAGTTGGCTTGGACAAGTTTCCAAAACGCGCTGAGAATAAAAACAGTTACACGCGGCAAAAGGTTGCAGGATGGATGTTACCACCCCACACAGAAATCTTTGGCATTGATGGTTTGGTGTATTCAGTATGCCGACCGGCACGGATCTGCGGAAACGATCATTGACCCGTTTATGGGGTCTGGCACAACGCTAAGGGCCGCGAAAGATTTACAGCGTTTTGTGACAGGCATCGAATTAAGCGAACAGTATTGCGAGATTGCCGCAAGAAGGCTTTCTCAATGCGTTTTGGAATTGAGGGAATGAAACGTAACAAGAATGGAAAATGATAGAATGCAGACATTAGAGCAATATTTAGAGACTGAGGCACTAAAGGAAGCTGCCCGGAACAGCGTTATTTCTGAAAGACAATACATGCAGCAGTTTCGGGGTGATCCACATTCTGAGTATAAGTGGAAGCGCGTTTGCTATCCCACAACCCCACCGCTTGTGTTCGATTGCCGTTTCGAAGGAGCTGCAGAACAGATAGTGCAAAAGCGCTATCAATCTTTCGTCGACGGAATTATGACAATTTCAAACGCCCTGAACACGAAATCCAGGCGCTTGGATTGCCATATTTCAGAAATAACGCCGAAAAGCCTGAAGTTTTTGCATGATTCCGACGCTATATTGTCTGATCCTGTAAAAATGTGTTTTGCTTTGAAACATGAGAGGATGGAAATAGCTTCTCAGGTTGCAAAAGATATTGGCCGCTATTGTTCATCTGATGAATTACGCCGGATTGGGATCGGTGATCAAATAATTCTTCTGGGAATAATCCAGTCTGCCGCCGAAAAGGTGGGGGGGGATAATGTCACCGTGATATATGACCCCTTGTATCCAGGGAGCGCCGCACTAGCTAATATGTCGGGCTTGCGTTGTATCGCCGCTGATCCGTCATCCAGTTTAGCGGACCATGTATCCCACGAAAGCAATGTTATCCCGATAACGCGGCATCCGCTCGAACATCCGCTTTCCTACGATGTTCCATGTTGGTATGGGGAAGAGCAAAGGGATCCGGCGGCGCAGATGCTCTGGAATTTAGGGTGGGAAGGATGGTTAACCAATCATAAAGTTGGTCATCCAAGGCTTTTGAATAATGAAATGAACATGTTCAAGGCAAAGAAAATACTTGGTGATTGTGTCAATGGAAAGTTTCTGAGCTGTCAACCGCTAGAAGCTACCAGGCTAAACGAGTGCGCAACAGCGGAATCGTATTCTTATGTGATCCAGATGATCGGAATTAAGCGCGTGCTGTTTGGGTCTAGCCCGGAAGAAAAGCCTAAGCTTGAGAGATTTATCAAAGAATGCAATCTGCCGCATTCATATCATGCGATAATGGTCAACACATCGCTCGAATGCTGGCGGGCCATAATGACGATGGGCGACATGATTCTTACTGGCAACACGTCTGGTATGTGGTTAGGGTTCAGTACCGAGACACCTATTACAATCATGTCCAAAAGTGATAAACGTCACGGGATTATGTGGAATGCAAGGGAAGGATGGTTCACAGATGAGCGATTCAAAACCATTAATATTCTTGAATAATTTTTTAACTTTAGCGAAACGATACACTTCTCTCTGTATCAAAACGATATTAAGTAATCATGTTAGTCTCGCCCTACCCCGTTGGGGTAGGTTCTTACTTAGGAGAATATCCTACCTC
>Ga0075125_10000848_pt1 | contig 14157 bp, 16 predicted proteins | sample AntAceMetag02UKN_FD_69810 | JGI IMG/M metagenome (GOLD analysis project Ga0075125, IMG submission 69810) | Saline lake microbial communities from Ace Lake, Antarctica - Antarctic Ace Lake Metagenome 02UKN | ecosystem: Environmental > Aquatic > Non-marine Saline and Alkaline > Saline | place... | reverse complement strand
TCAATCACTATAGAAACTATTCCGGTTGTCGAGAGAGTTATAGAGCCATCGGGATTCGTGACAGAAGTAATAGTGCTATTATCAGGGCGGACCGGTCCGGCTGAGGCGGTATTTTGGTACAGGTAATCTATCCAGTGAATAGTCCCTGTCAAATTACCTGCATTAAGGCTATTAGTAGACCAGTCGCCCCATCCGTAAGCTGTGTCCCATTCTGTTTGAGTTACTGAAACCGGTATCGCTCCTGTCAAATTACCTGCATTAAGGCTATTAGTAGACCAGTCGCCCCATCCGTAAGCTGTGTCCCAGTTGGATATCGTAGTTGATGATATAGTAACGCCACCAAATATAAAGTCAAGTCCAATATACAGGCTACCCGCCACATATAGATTTCCGTTAGTGATCTCCGTTACGCTGATGTTATCAATCCAATCCCCTGCTGAAGCCGTTGTTCCCATCGTAATAATAAGGTTTGTGGAAGAATCAATGACAGTAACAATATTCGATACATACCCCGTATCTGTCGTACTCCATGACTGACCGCCTAGTGCAAAGGTGTTTGTGGACGCACCAGTACCTTTCTGAGCCTCTATCAGATATGTCTTGCCTAATGTTATGGATAGAGCGTTTGAGGGGACCAGGGTGCCTGTAGCATCACTCAGCATCTCTGCTCTTAGCGTACCGTAGGATAGCCCACCGGTATATACCCAAGCCGCATCATTAGTAAACGTGCCATTAACTACATGCTCACTGCCCTGACCGTCAGGGCAGTCAGCATCTCTAACTCTAAGGCTCTCAAAGATATTGGTACTGGTCTGGATATATCTGGTATCAAGGGAGTCGGTATCAACTTCTGTTAGCCCTACGGTGTCCGATCCTATCTGAAGGTTTGTGTATACGCCAGAAACATCTCCTGCGTGGGCTGTGTTTGTTTTAAGCATTGACACAGCCTCATATCCATCAAACTTGCCTGTCCAGTTCCCTGTCTTCATTAGATACGCATCGCTTATTGCCGTAGCATTCCATAATCCACCAGTAATAGTCCCTAGCCCCGTTATACTATCCTGTACGGCAGAAGCTAATGTTCCTGTGCCATTGCCTACGTCAAGATAATATACACCATCCTGTCCATCGAATAGCCCTGACCAGTTTCCAGTCTTAGTTAAGTACGAATCGGCTATGGCTGTTGCTGTCCATGTACCACTGGTAACAGTACCAACTCGATCAATCAAATCGGCTACGGCTGTATCTAATGTGCCTGTCATATTGGCTAGGTCGAGATAGTATACACCTTCCTGCTCATCAAATAATCCATTCCAGCTATTCGTGCCAATAGTCGAAAAGTAATTGATATTGGAAGGGTAGGTCATTGTAAGGATGTCGCCTGAGATAGATGCCGAAAAGGTAGAACTCTTGTTGTAAACTATTGTCGTTACGCTATTGGTATTCGTAGAGCCTGATCCACCTACCCACGGATAGTTGACAAACAGAACGCCAGAAAGATCAACAGGGTTGTTTGTGCTTGGCGGAAAGCTAGTGCTGGTGCCTGAGCCTGTGCGCTTCTCTAAGACAAATGGGCCTGTTGCATCGGCTAGTACATTGGTAACGCCAGAAATGCTATCGACATAGGCTATGAGTATATCATATTGAAATACGCCATTGGTATTGATATCGGCAGGATGAACGGCAATCTTTACTCTGCCACGTGTAGCACTGTCTATCGTGCCTGTTACCATTGAAGTCCATGCGTCATTGGTAGGAGCTATCATCATAGTAACCAACGCATTTGTGTTGGCAGGGAAGTTCATGTAATAGCCATCGTTCTTGAACGTAAAGTAGAAGTCTGCGCTGGTAGCCTGTTTCATTTCTATAGGCTGTGGATCAATGCGAACGCCAGATGTCTCGAAGGTAAAGTTCTTGCGAGGGGTAACTGATTGCGCGAGAGCGCATGATGCGAGTAAGTACAGTGCGAGTGTGATAAGCTTTCTCATGGCTCTCCTTTGATGTGGAGGAGGGTCAGGACGAATCCTTGACCCTCCCTGTATATTAATGAGAATTACCTCTGAGCTTTACAATCAAGATAGTCTATCCACAAAGCATCTGCTCCGATATTCGTGGTGACTACGCTGTATACTGGCGATAGCGCGAGATCATTAGGCAAACTTGTTGAAGCAACATTAGTTGCAACAGCAACTCCATCAATGTAAACATATACATTGCTCGTAGAGCCATCTGCGAAGATTCCAAATGTCTTGGCAGAAGCGAATACGCTTCCTGTTATATCAGCCATAACTGCTACATTGAGGTTGGTTGATAGCGTTCCGTTCTTTCCCATGAAGAACGATACGTTAGTAGATGCATCTAATTGGAATAACATAAAGTCATTACCAAACGATCCAGAAACATCTGTATCAGATACTGTAAGACCCCACGTAACCTTATCATCAGAAACATCTTCGATCTGAATTTTGGTTTCGTACCATAAATCTTTCGTGGTAGTAACCGCAAAACTCTCGCCATTCTTCTGAATTTCTACAGCATCATTAACAGCATCATTGCAGGTAATTGTTACCCATCCAGCTCCTGAGTTATCTGCAATAACAATAGTTTCACCCTCATCAGAGCCACTATCAGTTACAGTAACCAGCCATTCTGCATAATTCGCTGTCTCTGAAAAAGTGGAAGCATTATTCGTTGTCCCTGAATCAGCCTTGTATCCAGCCGAAAAGAAATCGTTTAGATACGAGTAGTTGTTGTTGGCATCACTTACTAGTGGCATACCGAACCCAAACGTAGCGACAGTAGCCGCACGTGTGTTCATCTGCGTAGCCTCTACATTACCAACTATAACAACATCTCCTCCTGCTGGAGTTATAGTTAGATCACCAACTGGAGTTATGGCAGGAGTAACTACTACAGGAGTTGTTACTATGCCAGCCGATGTTATAGTCTTGAATGAAGGTGTAGTAGAGTACATCGTGTAAATCGTACCTGTAGATGTATCAACTATCCTTTGCCCAATCTGAAGGTTGTTAGCCGCATACTGTGCCGTCGTAGGAGCTACGCCGCCAAGGTCAAGCCGATAGACGCTATCCTTGCCGAGATGCTCTGTCCACTGCAACGGTGAAGCTACAGCTACTATAGCAATCAGCGAAACAACCGCTATGCTTATCAATATATATCTTTTCTGCATGGTAAATCCTCCTCAGCGGGAGTTCCGTATTGAACCCCCGCAATAGATTAATGATTACAGGTTATTTTCGATGAAGCCCCATGTGACAACGCCAGCAGTCTTCGTCAGTTCAGACGAATTGGAGGCGGTCAGCAGTGAGTCTTTGACCATGAGAGGGCCATTATCAAACGCTATCAGAAAACCGAAGTCCTTATCGGTTTCTGTATCGCCAAGTGCAAGTGTAGCTTCAGATGCTGTCCAGAGGACAGTGCCTTCTTGATCAAGCAGTTCGCGCTTGATACCTGCTACGATAGTAGCGTTAGTTGACTGACAAGTAACGCCCTTGATAGTCTCAATACCAACAGAAGCTTCGCTTACGTCAGGCTGAGGAATCTTCAAGCGCACTGCGGCTACGCTATCAACGTCATTGTCCCATGTCAGAGAATCAGTCCAGCCTTCACGAACATTGTTCGTACCTGCTTCATCTTCAAACATAGCAATAGCAGCATGGTATATGCTGTCACTTTCGATGGAGTTTTTCAAGCGGCACATAAAGTCACCAATCTTGATATCGTCATCTCCGTCAATCGTTCCGCCACTTCCGCCATTGATATTGGCTACTACATCACGCATCTCGCTACTGGCTCCAGAAGCCGCGCCAGTAAACACAGTAACCATATTCGTTACTGCCTGTGCCAGTGATGTATCAGAAACGCCGAGAGAGATAAGAGGACTAGACCCTGCTCCGCCATCGCCGTCTACTTCTACGATTGCAAACGCTTTGTTACCACGATACTTCACCTGTATTGCGGCTTCCGCCAACGCCATTGCTGTTACTTTTCTATAAGACATTTGATGTCTCCTTTATTAATTCAAGTTACTTTAAGTTAATTACGAATACAGCTTTAAGAAGTCCCCAGCAACTTTTTCAGTAGCTTGTAGCACAAGTCAATCTCAGAGTCGGTAGGCATAACAGTGACACCACGTTCTCCAGCAACTTGCCGAAGTTCTGATAGCGTCATTCTTTCCAACCGCTCTGCGACATTACCATGCAACAGCTCATCGATCTCTGGCATCTCGAAAATCTCAGTCGAGTCAGTGCCATTTGAGTTAATGATTTTTCTTAGGAACTCTATTGTCTTCTCATTACTTGTGGTAAATATATGGTTCTTAAACCGTATAGTTTCCACAGGTTCACGAGATACTGTGATGCCAGCTATTTTAGCAGTCTTAGGCGCAACCAGACAGCATGTGAACTCCGCTCTTATCGAACGGAATATAACTTCTTTCTTTTCATCCACCTTTGATGGCACCACTGGAGCAGACTCTACCGCAGGTGCAGGTGTTGCCACAGGCGGTATAACCGCAGGAGGCTCCTGTTCTACTGGAAGAGGCTGAATTGCCGGAGGTGTCACCACTGCTGGCTCTGGAGCCGCTGGTGGTGTCTGTGCCGCAGGCTTTGAAGCCTTTGACTTGGTTGCCTTGTCTACCGTTATTTTAGTCTTCGGGGCAACAGGACTCTGCTTTATATTTTTGGCATCGTCCGAGCTTTCCTGTGTCTTATCCGAATCTGTTGTCATTTTGATCTGCTCCTTAAAGGGGTGGGATACTCCCAATATGGGAGCACCCCCTTACCCTAATTGTTTAGCTTACTGCCAGCTATTGAAGGGGCCATTAAAGTTCTTCAATGTAGCGTGGGATTCTTCATGGAACAAGGCAAGTGATCCAGCCTGAATCACTGTGTCCTTCTTGATCATGATTTCATCTCTGTCCTGCACGTCAGTTATAACATGGCGGTTGTAGTTGTTAAACGGACGGAACTCAACGTGAGCTGAGTCTACCAAGAAACCGTCACCTGACAGTGGCCCGTTAAGTGTTTTGTAATCTTTCATGATATCGATGTAACCACCATCAACGTCAAGTCTTGTAACGACACTACCAAGCACAGTCAGATATCTCTGAGGTGAAATCCCTACTGCTCTTGCGGCAGAAAGAATTACACTATAGAGGTTCTTTCCACAGAAGAGAACCTTTGCATCCGAGCTGGATGTAGCATCAAACGTAGGAGACAGCCATTCGTTGAAAAGCTCCCATGTAGGATTCGTTACGTTTGCGCCGGAAATGGCATGAGTCAGAATCTGCTGATCAAGACCATTCATGGTATAGATAGAAGCTTCTGTTGCGTTGTATACCAGATTGCGCTTACCGAACATCAATGCGCCATTGATCTCTTCATCCATTTCCCATATCTTACGCATATAGGTTTCATCTCTCTGACCAACGCCATCGAGCATTCTGGTTGATTCCTGCACATTGCCGGACTGAATAGTTTTAACCCACCACTCGCAGTAGTTGTAATCACGAGTAGGCATTTTGTTATTAGCGGCAGGTGCTGTACCATGCTCACCCATTACGCGACCACGCTTATGCAGATAATCCCCTGCACGCATTGCGGCGGCAGTAGTATTACCAAATCCACGCCCATAGCCAGTTGTAGTGGCTACGCTAACAGTATCAGCATCATCAATAGCATCGAGTCTGATCTGTTCCTTTGTACGTGAGTTATACAGTACATCGCCAGCGACACAGTTGTATGCATCGAAGACATCAATAGCTGTTCCGCCAGACGCAACATCATTCTTCACGATGAGGTATGGCTTGGTCTTATCGTTCTTACCAAAGTCCCAGCGTGGCTGTACCAGAGTACGACCAGATGCTAAGAATTTCAGTAGTTTATAGAACTCAGCAGAGTTTTTGTTTCCCCAATATATCTGCATATCGTCGTCCCTGAGTCTGAACATGCTTCCATGATTCAGTTCAGTGTTTGTAGCATTGTATGTTTCTGCTGCTCCTGCAAATGACATGATGTCCTCACTTTATATTTACGGCTTAATCCTCTGGTTTGGCAAATGCTCCAGCCCCGCCACTGCCTTTTACTGGTGCTCTGTCGTCGTCGCCAGTTATAAGTGGTTGGAGTGGTACACCGTTAATCGGAGAAGGTACGCCTTTAGTTAGTTGCTTATGTGCTTTCAGTAATGCGTCTTGCAAGGATACTGATGAGTCTTCATTGCCTTTTTTTGCCACAGCTTCAAACGGACTCTTGTAAGTCGTTGAAGGCGCAAGCCCACGAAGTCCGATTAAAGCTTCAGCCATTGCTTTCTCGCCACCCTCAGACACCTTCGTTTTGAAATCCTCATTGCTAGTGAACATAGCTGTCAGAGTCTTCTCTTCAGCTTCTGTCATAGTCTTGAGGACGGCTCCTTCGTCTACCGCAACTGGCGGCACAACAACTGGAGGAGTCGGTGATGGAGGAGTTGCGGGGGAAGCAGGATGTGCCACTTTGTAAGCCTCGAACTCTATATTTCTGCTTGTAAGGCTAGCGTCAGCCGCTTGTTTGGCAGTCGTAACTTCAGTAATTTTCTTACTGGCATTACGAGCTGATTCAACCATAGCTTCCGCTGTATCCCACGTTGTATCCTTTACTAATGTAACCAGTGCCTCGGTGCCACCTTCGGTTTTAGCCGCCAGTAGATTTGCCGCATACACTTCATCTGTGAACTCAGGCATTATGCCCTCCTTTTGATCGGGGTCAGAAACGAGGTGACTTTTCCGATTCAGTTTCGAGTCTTTCAATATCGTCAGATATCTTAGACATTTCCTTGATTATGCACTCTTCTCTTTTGCTCGCGTCCCTCAGTAATGCGAGAAGGGTAGAGTACTCAAGTTGAACTTCTTTCTTCATTGCGTAAATTAATTTGAACTTGGAATCGTCTATATTGATATCCAAATTTGTCAGGCTAGAATCAGCTTCTTTGATCCTGCTTTCGATAAGAGTCATAAATGCTTTGCCGCTCTGTACATCAGACGAAGCCATGAACTTCTTGTTAGCTACAAGCTGTGCCTGAAGGCCGTCTAAATCTTTCTTTAGCTTTTGTCTTTTAGTCATCATATCGTTGGCACCTCTCCGCCACCAGCTCCTACAGGTGCAGGTGTTCCGCCAGCCGGTAGCTGTGGATTAATGCCTTGCCTTGCGCTCTCAATATTTCCAAGCCGTTCTAGGTCGCCAAAGCGTTTCTCTCTATCAACACCAGACATGAGCCTATCAGACTGCGACTCATCAGCTATCAGGTAACGCTTCAGCTCATCCATGTTAATATCAGGGTCTTTGAGAAGCAGATTGTATATCTGTAATCTATGCGCTGACTCGGCAAGGAAATTCCTGAGCTTGTCTCTGAAGTTAATTGATATCCGCCATACGTGAGATAGCTCTGAGCGTGTAATCTTGACTGCCTCAAAGTACTTCTCTCCGATATCCCTATCGCCTTCAGATTCAGCCTCTGCCGTCTTAACGACATTGAAGGCATCTTCGTCACTAGCGTAAATCGATGAGTAGATGAGAGTGTTCTGTATAAGTTTCTTGTACCATGTGTTCTCAAGATGCTTGGCTAAAACCTTCTCTCTGTTGGTAGAAGAACTCATAAGCGTTTCAAGTGCTCCTGATCCACCGCGTACAATCCCAGGACTAAGCGCACCGCCTTGTGGTATATTCAGACCGGCAAGATCATCTGATCTTACTGAAAGCCTATCGCCTATACCGGCTACTGCTGGGTCTAGTCTTGGCGGTGCTTCAAATCTTTGCGCTGAGTTAATGTCACCGCTAACGAAAGTCTTGCCGTAAGGTGCCATGTCTTCTGCGGCATCTTTCTCTGCGAGTGAATCAATGTTTACTACCTGATGTGGATGCAGTGAGATCGAGAAGAGGTCAAGCATTGCATTCTCGAAAGTCTCAATGTTACGCATGAGATCACGGTTAGGAGCTACTATCCCTTTGCTAAACCAGTTGTCAGCTTCAGGTGAGAAATTGTATTTGAGTAATGGGCACTGAAGAGTCTCTACCGTCTTCTCTGTCTTGCGTATAACGAATCTATTGCAAGCTACCCATACATGCTTGTTCTGTACGAACTGCTTAGTTACAGGAATAAGGGTAGTGCCTTTCATATTGCGATGCATGGTATCGTACCGGCGCACATGGTTGCCATCAGTCCTGCCAGAAAGCTTCGCTATAATACTGCGGATCGCATAGGTGTTAGCGTCCATGCCGTTAGCACGAGCGTACTTAACAATCTCTTCGATGTTACCTTCAAGGTCGTTTTCCTTATCAGCAAATGAGGCACGTAAAGAATGCTCGCTGATCGTATCCACAAATGTAGTTGCCGATGCATCGTCAGGAGTAGCACCGTCCATCGTACTGAGCACGCTACCAAATGGGACGTACCGATATGAAGGGATCGTCTTAGGCTCTGCTAATCCTAAGCTTACCAGCCTTGCGTTCTCTTCGCCTGTAGTAGCTGTAATCTCCTGTCGCTCCGCCATGTAGACTGTCTTAGGCTCTATGATGCCATAGCCTACGCCAAGCTTAACTCCATCAAGGATTGTTGCGTAGCCCCTGGAGTCAATATCCATTCTATCTCTAAGGTTGTAGATAAGGTACTTGCGAACCTTAGTGGCTATCTCCATAGTAGTCTTACCGTCTATGCCACCTACTGGTATTAGATTGAAAGGGTTATCTGCCGACCATAAAACATTGAGCAGGAGGTTTGGGAGAGTGTTCTGAACCAACCTGTACGCCAAGCCGAGTGTCATCTCTGACATCGTAGACCATGTGGCTGGATCAATTACCTGCTCGTAAAGTTCGATGTCTTTATTTGCCTGATCAAAGGCGGGACGGCATAGCTCATACGATAGGCGCATGATGTCGTTGACTTCTTTAATGTCTGGTGACTTTGCTTTACTCGGAGAGATTGCCTTAGTTGCCATTTATCAGAATCTCCTGCGATCCATTCCACGTGAACTTCCTAATATCGGTTTTGTCTCATTTCCTACCCCATGATTCAAGCCCAACTGCAACGTAAACTTTGTGTCAGTCTTTTCTTTTTTATACATAAGACCGTAATTCTTTATCTGATGCGGAGTCTCTTCGTACACCCAAAGCCCTAAGCACCAACCTATTACGCAATCTGATGTGCCTAGTTTCGGATGGTCTGGTCTGCCGCTAGAGTGGATAATAGCCTGTGCTTCTAATAGCAACGCTAAGTGGGGTATTCCAGATTCGTCTTCGTGAGCATTTATGTACTTACGTAGTTTATTGAATAATGGTGTACGTGTACGTGCATTGGTATCGAAGCCAATGTTTTTAGTTAGCTTTCTGTCGCGCTGACGTACAACTATCATCGTAAACCAATGTGGATAGTCGCGTAGCTCTGCATGGAAAGCTGAACCGTCATCGCCCTTTGTTTCCGCTACAAGCAATGCATGGTTATAGTAGATCGCTCCGTACAGTATAAGGCGAGCATAGTTCTCTGTGACCTCTGTTGTGTGCATGTAGGCAACGCAGACAGGAAACCCTTCGTTCTCCATTATGTCTTCACCCTCATTATCTCTGCCGAGAACTTTTGGCTTCCTGAATATGTATGCGGCACTCTTGTCAAGTACAGCATCTGGATCGTCAGCACCCTTCGCACAATCTATACTAAGCCAATATGCTTCTACTGCATCACGATCTTCGATTATGCACCAGACATCCTCTCCGTATTCTTTTACAGGAATCTTTCTCATCTTTGTTCTGACAAGTCTTCTTACTGTGTCTTCGCTTTTGATGGGAGTGATTCTTGCATACGAGTGTACTGCCTTAAAGTCTTTGATGTATTGCTTGCACAAATCGAAGTCATAGTACGGGCGACCTTCTTGCTGTCCGAACTTTCCATAAATCTTAGGATCGCGCTCCCATGTCCTCAGGCGGCGTTCAATCTTCTGAACATCAGCATCAGTATTGAACGGGCAATCGTACTGCGTTGCTTGGAACACAGCTATATCTTTGTCGCCTTCTATTCCAGCAAGGTACAAGTCGGTGTACGCCCAGCTCATGCCACGCAACGGAGTGAAAGAAAAGGATATGGACTTGGCGTGAGTAAGGCAACCAGTATAGTACTTACGATCAGGCGGCTCTTCATCGAGAAGTATGTGCCATACCTTGAGAGCTTCAACTTTCATGTAGCCTTGCTCGTATGTCTTCAGCTTGATCTTGCAATTATCTGATAGGTAGAAGATGTGCTCTGATAGCGAGTAGCCTTCAGTTCCCTTGGTAATGTCAACGCACTGGTCAGGGATAAGTTCTTTGAATAGATCAACCCATACATCGTCACGAGCTTGCTTAAGAGTACAGACCCAAATCTCTCCACCCCTCTTCTTATTGATCTTTTCTTTTGGATACTTGCCTACGCCTATGATCGTTCCGCAATCCCATGTCGGGTCTTCAGTCGCTTCAAAGTTATGATCTATGATTTCGCCAGTCTCTTTGTCTCTCCTACCCCAGCGTCTAATATTGTTCTCATTGATAGGGCGAGGTATCTTTGTGTCAACTCCATCGTCTACTCGCATCGAGTACGGTATCTCGCCTGTGATCATGATGATCACTTCCATGGCTCTATCATAAGTCTTGCCAATTTGATTACCGGCTACAGCCATGCGAAGGAAGCAGACGCACATCTGCATAGCCTTCTGGAATTTCGATCCGCCTTCTGTATGCCTTGGTGCTACGCCATCAGGCCCATCCCACGGCTCATAGGAATAGAATGGATGATCGCTTAACTTGTCTGTAGTCCAACCTACAAATGAATCAATTAGTTCAGGCTCGCTCATATACCCTTCCTCGGATTACCTGCTACTCGCATAGCCTCTCCTACGCCTGTAATGATCTCTGTCTGACCATCACTACGTAAGTAGGTCATAGTGCCAAATTCTTTCTTTAGTTCCTGATAGAGCTTGTACGTCCATTCCTTAAACGAATCTCCGGTGATCATGGTTATCGCCTGAAGCTTTTGCACAGTAGCAGTTATCTTGGTCAGGCTTTCGATAGCCTCCATGTGTAACTTGTACCGTGTCTCAGATGACATCTCTACTGGCCCCTTCGATCCTTTAGCAGTCAGAGGATTAGTAACCTTGCGTTCAATGCGTAATAGAGTATCAGTTAGTTTTTCCTTCTCGTCATCGCTAAATGATTGATTGCTATTTACTATCTCAATAACCTCTTCCATCTTATCAATGATAGTCTTAGTGCCTTCATCCCTATCCTTATCGAAGTCAGAAAGTCTATCGCAGATGTCGGTACAGATTTCCTTTGCGCTTTCCATCTGAGGCGTTAGATTGAATCTACTCTCCACTTCTTTGCCATCGTATTCTACTTGAGCAAGGTACTCATCTGCATCACGGAAATGTCTAGGGTGGCGTTGCTGTTGAGCATAGATGTCAGCCTTGTTGATTCTAGCCGCTGTACCAGAGTATCGCTTTGATTGCTCGTGCCGATAACATAGCCCTGAGCCATAATGCTGTGTGCCCATGCCAGCAACTTTATCACATCCACACTCAGCGCAAGCCGCATGCTTGACATCGCTATGCCAGCCTTCGCCTTTCTTTGCAAGTGCATCTAGCTTTCTCTTTACCTTGGCTGGGCATTTCTTGAATGGTGCTTTGCTAGAGATGTTAAGGCTTCTCTTGATCTGCCTAAGCTCTGGATTAGTTAGAGCTTTATTCCTCTTCCTTTTCTTCTTCGGCTTCTCTACTTTCTTTTTTTCACTTGCATCATGAAAGATGGTCATTCTTTCCCCGCACATATATTATTCATTCTTACAAAAACTGGATTGTCTTCATCAAAGTGTCTTGCGGCTAGAGCTAAAGCACGTGCCATTCTGATCAACTCATTAGCCAATGACAGATTAGGCTCTTCAATGCTTCTCTTGATTATCTTATTAGTGAGTTTGAATACTTCGCACATCTCACTTCCTCCTATTGACTCTGGCAAGTTTTTCCTCTATGGACTTACCAATAAACCATGATGGTGTTCGATCTTCTTTCTTACAGTACTTAGCTAGCTCCTTACTGAGCTTATCGCTTATTCTTCCTGATACTATTGCCTGTTTCATGATGCGAGGCTTGTATACGGTGTAAACAAAGTCAACGAAATATACAATTACCTGTTGACATTGTTTTGGGTAGCGTGTATATTCTTCAATCAAACAAAGGGTTATACAGTATTAGCTTTATTTTTTAATAGGATTCATTAGGAGGGTATTAGAATTTGAAACTCACAATGATACAATTAGATATCGAGCCAATGGGCAAACCACGAATGACGCAGAGAGATAAATGGAAGAAGCGTCCTGCTGTTGTACGATTCCATGCATTCAGAGACTACGTAAGACTCAAAACAAACTCACTAGATATTTCAGATGCCTACTCAGTTTCGTGGACAGCGTACTTCTCTATGCCTAAGTCTTGGAGCAATAAGAAGAAGGAAGAGCTAAAGGGTCAGGCTCATCGTCAGAAGCCCGATAGAGATAACATTGATAAGGCGATCTTAGATTCTCTGATGAAAGAAGATAGCGGAATCAGTGAAGGCAAGATCATCAAGCGATGGGATGATGGTGATGGAGCAAGGATAGAGTTGGTGATAAAATGAAATATATATTCGTAGCAAGGAACAGCAATGATAAGTGGTGCGTCTGGATCGCGCCTTGGAGTAAAGGGGAGATCGTTGCTCCAGTGAAAGCCGAGGTAGATAATAAGTTCCATCAGCATGTCTGCTACGCCTATATCAAGAAGCACGCTATCAGCCTTGCCAAGCTACAGAAGATTCCATACGAAAGGATTATCCTCTTATGAAAGTGCTATGTGAAACAGATGGCTACTTAATCAAATTCACACCTATAGAGTTTACAAAGCTTAAGCGGAGAGTCAAGTTCGCCAAAAAGTTAGAGGCGGCGGAATATAACTTGAAAGATGTCGAGCGAATCACTATCCTAGATGCATTGGAATCCACTGACTACCACATGGCAAAGACCACTAAGCTATTAGGATTGCCAAGACCAATTTCTTTACGACGGAAGTTAAAGCGTTACAGAGCGGAAGGTATAAACATTCCCATCATTAAAGCTGGGAGAAAGAAAAGGAGTAGTCATGGTAGAAGAGAAGAAGACTAAGTTAGAGAAGGCGATTGATAAGGTCGAACAGGCAGTACGCGATCACATCAAAACCGATAGGCGAGAGCATTGCATATCGATAGCAAGCATAGCTCGTAATGAGCATAGGCATGGCAATGCAAAAAGAGTAAGCGACCTCATGGATGAGATTGATGCTAACGCCAGCCGGTTCCTTACGAAAGAAAAAGCCGGTGCAGTTCTACTGGCTACCGACATTGTGCGCGTCATGGTCGCTACTGCGGTAGAGATCAAGAAAAAGAAAGACGCTAAGAAAGTAGCAGACGATGCCGAAGCAAGGGCAGAGGCTGAAGCTGAAGATTCCAAGGCTAAGAAAGAAGCCGCTAAGAAAGCCGCTGATGCCACAAAGAAGATAGCCGCTGAAAAGAAGGCTAAGGAAGTCAAGGTAGCTGAAGAGGCGAAGCTGACACAGGACAAAGCTGATGCCAAAGTGAAATCAAAACCAACTAAGTAAATTCATGGGGGAGTAGAACCTCCCCTTATTTTTAAGGAGTCAGTTATGTGGAAATGGTTAGAAGCAATATTTAAGATGTTCAGCAAGAAAAAGAAATCACCTAAACTCCCACCCGATCTACCAGATGAGATACCTGAAGATAGTGACTATGAGAGTATATGGAAGCCTATGTCTGATGCTAAGTCAGGTGCTCGCAAGGGCAATGGTGTTCTGATTATCGGCTGTGAGTATAGATGGGAAGATTTCAATGACTACCCATTGGTAACTGCTAATGATAAATCATGTGTACGTGAATGGAGGGCAGGGTATGCCAATGGTAATAGGATGCACATGTTCCTAAATAAACATGGCAGAGAGTACGGAAAGAATATACTTCTGATCGTCCCGCTGAAAGATGGTAGTCATCTTCAGGCGATGATCAAGAACGGCAGTAAAAGGCAACACTTTAACCCCGAGAGGGTAGCACGATGAATAATCTACTA